>JGI11944J13513_1000573_pt1 | contig 34477 bp, 34 predicted proteins | sample TerdegcoTASludge_FD_13513 | JGI IMG/M metagenome (IMG submission 13513) | reverse complement strand
CTTTGTGGTGAGTCCCAAGCATCCCGATTTCACCACAGAGGCACAAAGGCACGAAGACGAGGGAGAAGTAGTATCTCCAGGTTTACCCACAGAAAACAGCGAAGAACCGGTTACAGTTATGATAATCCCTTATTGATTGTGAATTTCGCATAAATCTTCCCAAATATGCTTATTAAACCGCCATCATCCTTGACTATTGGTGGTACAATGCGCACCTTCTGGTTATTGCTTTCGCTGGCTCTGCTGACGGGCCTGGCAGGCGCGGATGAGGGAATGATAAATGCGGCAGACAACGCCTGGGTCCTGATCAGCGCCGCTTTGGTCCTGCTCATGATTCCCGGGGTGGGACTCTTCTATGGCGGGATGGTCCGCAAGAAGAATGCCATCTCCACGATCATATTCAGCTTTGCCATAATGGGCATCATAAGCCTGCAGTGGATTCTCTTCGGCTACACCCTGGCCTTTGGGACGGATGTATACGGCCTGATAGGAGGCCTGGATTTCCTGGGCACAAACGGCGTTGGCATGGGCCTGAAAGAGGGCCTGACCATCCCCGCCCTCACCTTCATGATCTTCCAGGCCATGTTCGCCATCATCACCGTCTCCCTGATCACCGGCAGCTATGTGGAGCGGATCAAGTTCAGCTCATTTCTGGTCTTCTCCCTAGCCTGGGCTACACTGGTCTACGATCCCGTCGCCCACTGGGTCTGGGGAGGAGGCTGGCTGGCCCAGATAGGCGCACTGGACTTCGCCGGGGGGATCGTGGTCCATATCACCGCCGGCGTCTCTGCCCTGGCCATCGCCCTGGTCATAGGCGCTCGCAAGGGATTTGGCACCGACCCCATGGAGCCGCACAATATTCCCACCACAGTGATGGGCGCAGCTCTCCTCTGGTTTGGCTGGTTTGGCTTCAATGCCGGCTCCGCCCTGGCGGCAAATGGCATCGCCGCCAATGCCTTCGTCGCTACCAATACCTCTGCTGCAGCAGCGGCGACCACCTGGATGCTCCTCTCCTGGAAGGATAGAGCCCCCTCCGCCCTGGGAATTGTCACCGGCGCTGTGGCAGGTCTGGCTGCCATCACCCCGGCAGCGGGATTCGTGACCCCGCTGGCGGCTGTGCCCATAGGCATCGTGGCGGCAATCGCCGGCTACTACGCCATAATAGTGATTCGGGGAAGCAGGAAGGTCGACGACTCCCTGGACGTCCTCGCCTGCCACGGCATCGGCAGCACCTGGGGAGTTCTTGCCACCGGCATCTTCGCCAGCATCGGCGCCACTGGCCTATTGGCGGGCAACTCCCATCAGCTCATGGTGCAGATCCTGGCCATTGCAGCCACCTGGTTCTACTCCTTCCTGGTCACAATTGCCCTGGCCAGGATAATCGATGCATTCATGGGTCTGCGGGTCAGGGACGAGGAGGAGTCTGTGGGCCTGGACCTCAGCCAGCATGGTGAAGGGGCATACATGTAATGAGAAAATAGAGGGTCATGATGAAGAAGATAGAAGCCATAATAAGGCCGGAGAAGCTCTACCTGCTGCGCGATAAACTGGACCAGAAGGGCTTTTCGGGAATGACGGTGACTGAGGTCCGTGGCAGAGGAAAGCAAAAAGGGGTCAGACTACAGTGGCGGGCAGGAGACTACAAGGTGGAGTTTCTGCAGAAGATGAAGCTGGAGATGGTAGTAGAGGACAAGGATGCGGATATTGTCATCGATCTGATCTGCAATGTCGCCCAGACAGGCGAGGCGGGGGACGGCAAGATCTTCGTTTATCCGGTGGAGGACGTGGTCCGGGTCAGGACGAAGGAGCGGGGCTGCGAGGCGATTTAGCCCGTCTCGCCCAGCCAAGAGGGAATGGTCCCAGCTCAAAGTCCTCCATCTTCCTTTTTTTTGTCCATCTGAATTATATTCATCGGCTCTTCGCTCTTTCCTGTGGGTCGCCTCTACAGACTGCCCTGATCATTGGCCTTATGTTACCTCTTCGGTTGTTCTTAGCGATAGCACAAAAAATGAACCACAAAGACACAGAGGCACAAAGATGTTTTTTATAAAGCTGATTAATCTTCATATCAATATAGAATACTTTGTGGCTTTGTGCCTTTGCGGTTTTAAGTTTGAGTCACAGTACTCACACAAAACGGCGAGGAGACTATTCATCTCTCATATTCCGCTCTCTAATTCCTCGTCCTGCCCGGTCTCCGAAAGAGATATATTCGCTCATCTCTCTTTCGCAGCAGTTGAGGAGATCAGCGCACAAGTTATAGGTACAGGAGGTCAGCCCTTGAAAGAGATACGATTGCACGGCCGTGGTGGTCAGGGATCAGTCACGGCGGCCGAGATAATAGCCGTTGCCGCCTTCGAGGACAAAAGGTTCTCGCAGGCATTTCCGGCCTTTGGAGTAGAACGGAGGGGCGCGCCGGTTATGGCCTTTGCCAGAATCGCCGATAAGCCCATCAGAGTGAGAAGCCAGATCTATGAGCCTGATTATGTCATCGTCCAGGACGTGACCCTTCTGGATGTGGTCGATGTGGCCAGCGGCCTAAAATCGGACGGTAAGATAATAATCAACACCGACCGTTCACGAGATCAGCTCAAGCTCAATACCAAGGCCGAGGTCATCACCATCGACGCCACCAAGATCGCCATGGAGATCCTGGGAAGGCCCATTGTGAACACCACAATGCTGGGCGCATTCTCGGGTGCCAGCAAAGAGATCGGGCTGGAGAGCCTGAACAAGGCCATATCCGAGCGTTTCCGGGGAGAATTGGGTAAGAAGAACCTGATGGCCATTAAAACAGCCTATGAGAGGGTCATGTGATGGAACTTAAGGCCGGTAAATTGGTAGATCCGTGCAGCACCCAAATCACAAAGACTGGTGCCTGGCGGACTTTTGTGCCCGTTGTCGATCATGATGCATGTATAAAATGCAGTCTCTGTGCAATCTACTGTCCCGAGGGCTGTATCCACCAGGTGGATGGGCTATTCGTCCCAGACCTGGATTACTGCAAAGGCTGCAGCGTGTGCGCCAATGAATGTCCGCGCATGGCGATTACAATGGTGTTGGAGGAGAAGTGATGAGCAAAGGAAGAGATAGCAGTATGCCCCAGAATACTGCCAATATGAAAGTGGTGGAGGGCTCATATGCAGTGGCCCATGCAGTTATGTGCTGCCGGCCGGATGTGATATCCGCTTACCCCATCACCCCGCAGACCCATATTGTGGAGAACCTCTCTCAACTAGTGGCGGACGGCGAGCTGGATAGCACATTCCTGACGGTTGACTCCGAGTTCTCGGCTCTCTCCGTTCTGGTCGGCTCCACCGCCTGCGGCGGCAGAGGCTACTCATCGACCACCAGCCAGGGCCTGGCCCTGATGTATGAGGTGCTCTACAACGTATCCGGCATGAGACTGCCCATTGTGATGACCGTGGCCAACCGGGCCCTGGGCGCTCCCCTGAACATCTGGAACGACCAGCAGGACTCCATTGGTGCTCGCGATGTGGGATGGCTGCAGATCTATGTGGAGAACGTACAGGAAGCAGTGGATACTACCCTCCAGGCCTATAAGATCGCTGAGGATCCGGAGATCAGAACTCCAATCATGGTCTGCATGGACGGATTCATCCTGACGCACGTCTATGAGCCGGTGGAGCTTCTGGACAAGGAGAAAGCTAGGGAGTTTCTGCCCGATTTCAAGCCGGCGAGCATCCTGGATCCGAACAATCCCCTGACCTTCGGGGCCTTCGCTGACCCATCCACTTACACCGAGTTCCGCTACCAGCAGTTCGCTGCCCATCAAAAGGCTCTGGAGAAGATAGAAGAGGTGGCCAGAGACTTCCAGAAGGCCTTTGGCCGGTATTACGGTGGTCTTCTCGATAGCTATCATGCTGAAGATGCTGAGGTGGTCCTGATTGCCATGGGCTCAGTCGTCGGCACCATCAAGGACGCCATCGATGAGATGAGGGCTGAGGGCATAAAGGTGGGCCTGATCAAGCTCAGATGCTACCGGCCATTTCCAGTTGCTGCCCTGCGTAAGGCCTTGGCCGGCGCCAAGGTGATCGCTGTGGTGGAGAAGGACGTCTCCATAGGAAACGAGGCTGGCCTGGTGACGGACCTCAAGGCAGCGTTCTATAACACCGACATCAGAATACCTATCATAGGCTTTGCCGCCGGGCTGGGTGGCCGTGATATAACGATCAAGGACATAAAGAAGATTACAGAAAAGGCCCTTGCAGCAGAGAAAGGAATCGAGTGCGAGTTCGAGTTCCTGGATCTGAGAAAGGAGATTCTTTAGGAGGCTAGGAAAATGGAAAGATCTTTGCTGGCACCGGGCCACAGGGCCTGTGCGGGATGCGCCATGCCCACCACCATCAGGCTGGTCCTGGATGCTGCCGGGCCGAACACCATTGTGGTCTCGCCCACCGGCTGCCTGGAGGTTACCACCACCCCATTTCCGGAGAGCGCATGGTGCGTTCCCTGGATTCACTCCCTGTTCGAGAATGCCGCAGCTGTAGCCTCCGGAGTGGAGGTCATGCTCAAGCGCCGGGGTCAGGATACCAATGTTGTGGTGATCGGAGGAGACGGAAGCACATTCGATATCGGCATGGGCTCAAACTCCGGTATGTTCGAGCGCGGCCATAAGGTGCTTTATGTCTGCTATGACAACGAGGCCTACATGAACACCGGTGTGCAGCGCAGCGGCTCTACCCCCTTCTGCGTGCACACCACCACCACTCCCTCGGGATCGGAATCGTTGGGCAATCCCCGGCCCAAGAAGGATATGCCGGCCATTGCCCTGGCCCATGGTGTGCCCTACGTGGCCACCGCCTCAGTGGCCTATCCAGTGGACCTGAGAAGGAAGGTCAAGGAGGCCTTGAAGACCAATGGACCGTCCTATATTCAGGTCAATGCCCCCTGCATCACCGGCTGGACATTCGATGCCGGGACCATGATCGAGCTTGCTCGGCTGGCAGTGGAGACTGGCTTGTGGCCGCTCATAGAGTACGTCAATGGGGAGCTGGTGAGCGTGAAGAAGATCCGCCGGCCCAAGCCGGTGGAGGATTATCTCAGAGTGCAGGGCCGCTACAAGCATCTGTTCAAGAAGGCCGATGGCGGAGATATCCTGAAGCAGATCAAGGCCCTGGCAGATAGAAACATCGCCAAGTTCAATCTGGTTGACTGAACATGTATGTAGGCAGGATCGCAGTCGTGGGCCTCTTTCAGGGAAGGGGCTTTGTAGCTTACAGAGTCTCCTCCCGCTCTTTTCCCAACCGGAGGGCAGGGGTTCGCGACAAATCGATCACAATCTTGCCCCTGGATCCTGCGGACCTGGCAAAGAACCCCTATATCTCCTACAACTGCGTACGGGTGCTGGGTGACGTGGCGGTGGTCTCCAATGGAACCCACACCGATATGATTGCAGAGAGGATCCAGGACGGCCAAAGGCCGGGAGATGCTATGGCTCTGAGCCTGCTCGCTTATGGCCATGAGAGAGATGAATTGGACACCCCTCGCATCGCAGGGGCGGTGCGCGGAAATATCACCTGGCTGGGGATCGCCAGCAAGGACGAACTCCGGGTGAAGCAGTTCAGGCTGGTGGAGGATCAGGCCTTGATGGTGGCGACATACGAGAAGACCGATTTCGAGGAGGTCTTGATGTCAGCCGAAGATGCCTCCAGAATGGCAAGAAGAGCCTATGAACTCTCTTTCGAGAGGCCGGTCTGCGCAGCAGCGGCAATGGAGAAATCTGTTAGGGGCAAAGGGGAGTTCGATCTGGCGGTATACAATCCGAATGAAAGCAGCTCCTGACGGGAATTCGTGAGGTGTATTATGGAGATCAATGGTGTATTAATTGATGATACCTTTGCTGAGGCTTTTCCCATTAAGATGGCAAGGGTGCAGGTCACGGCAGTGACCGAGAGATGGGCTTTAGAAGCGGCGCGGGAAGCCACCGGGTTTGGAACCTCAGTTATTGGATGTCCAGCCGAAGCGGGAATAGAGTGCTTCGTCGATGGAAGAGAGACCGTCGATGGCCGACCGGGTGTGAACATTCTCTTATGCAACATGGGCCTCAAGAACCTGGAGAACACATTGCTGATGAGGCTGGGCCAGTGCGTGCTTACCGCCCCCACAGCTGCTGCTTACAGCGGCATGCCTGATGCGGAAACCCAGTTTGACACCGGCAGGAAACTCAGCTTCTTCGGCGATGGCTACCAGAAGGCAGAGGAGAGGTATGGCCGGAAAATCTGGAAGATACCGCTTATGTCCGGGGACTTCATCGTCGAGAACAGCTTTGGCGCTGTCGAGGGGATCGCCGGAGGCAACTTCTTGATCCTGGGCCAAAACCAGATGTCTGCCCTGGCAGCAGCCGAGGCAGCGATAGACTCCATTCGCAAGGTCAAGGGCGCTATCACCCCCTTCCCAGGAGGTATCGTCTCCAGTGGATCAAAGGTGGGCTCAAAGTACAAGGGTCTGAAGGCCTCCACCAACTCTGCCTTCTGCACATCGCTTCGGGAGGATGGCGTCTGTCTCCTGGCAGAGGATGTATCCTGCGTCTTTGAGATAGTGATCAATGGCGTTGACCGGGAGGCTATAGAGAATGCCATGCGGGCGGGAATCCATGCCGCTTGTCATGTGCCTGGCATTCTGAAGATAACCGCTGCCAATTACGAGGGGAAGCTGGGGATTCACCGTTTCCAGCTGCATCGTGTGCTGGAGTGAGTGCCAAACATTTTAATCTTTTTTCATTCTACTAGTATGAACCAAAAGGGGTTGATAGCTGGCAATGATCTCTCAAGATGCAGCCGCGGTTAGAGAAAAAATCAAGACATGGCTCGTGCAGGAAAATCTATTCAAAGCGGAGCTGGAAGACGAAAGCCTTAATTTTCAGATCGCAGCCGAGTATCCCGCCGGGTCAGGCCGGTACCTGAGCATCATTCAGCCCAAAGAGCACGAGGACATGATTATGATCCTCAGCCGGATAATGCTGGCCGAGGGCCATCAGAAGGCCTTCGCCGCTCTTTCTCTCCCGGAGAAAGAGAGGCTGAAGTGGCAGATACGCTATGACCTTCTATTTCAAGATTCCAGCTTCGAGATCCAACCTGCAGGACCGGATATGCGGAGCATTCGTTTCAACCGGGAGATCTACTATGACGGCCTGACCAAGGACAGGCTTATGCAGGCGATAAGAGAGAACTTCAGGTGCGAGCTCTATGTGGTCTGGAAGTTTCAGGAGCTATTCGGCGAGGGACCGGCGGCAAAGGCTTCAGATCCGCCTGAGCCGATGTATATCTGATCTCTTGATCGTCTTCAATGATGAGACGCCTGCGATAAAAGATATCAAGAATTAAAATGGAGGCGAAAAGCCTCCGGAAGTCCTTTTATAGGATCTCATAGACCAGATTCACGCTGGCCGAGACCTCCATCTCCCCCGGCTGGATGGGAGTGGGTGCCATCGCATAAGAATAGCTCCTTGAAGCCTCCATGACATATCCATAGCCGACAGTCATCTCCAGGATCCTGCCCAGATCCAATCCGGCAGCACTGGCGGCAACCTGGGCCTTTCTCTGGGCGTCCTTGATGGCATTTGTCATAGCCTCATCATTCTGGGGTGTTGGGTCCTTGAGGCCGAATTTGACCTCCTGGATGCTGTTTGAGCCCGCGCTCACCGCTGCATCCAATACCTGTCCCACCCCATCAGGGTTGTCCAGCTTGACCGTCACCTGGTTGGTGGCCAGGAAGACTGGTGGTTCCTGTGTGGCATCATCCCTCAGGAGATCATCCTGGGGCATGGTGGTCAGGCTGAACCTGCTGGTCTGCATCTGGCTCTCATTGATGCCCGCCTCAAGAAGGGCGTTGATGGTCTGGTTCATCAGCCTTGCATTCTCGCTCACCGCTTCTGCAGCGCTGGTGCTCCGGCTCTCCACGCCCAGAACGACCGTTGCCATATCCGGAGCCACCCTCACCTTGCCCTCGCCCTCAACCCTGAGCTTGGAGATATCGCTATCGTCATCAGCGGCTATCGCAGGTCCGACCAATGACAGCAGCAGCATCCCCACTAAAACAATACATATTTTTTTCATAACCTAACCCCGCTATAAAATGAACTCATAAGTCACCATGACTCTGGTGCTGACATCCCCCATCCCGCCCTCGCCCGAGCCGCTGCCATACAAGTAGTCGATACCCAGATTGGGATAGGTGAAGATATCCATGGCCTTGCCCAGGCTTCCACCAGCATCTGCCGCTATGGCAGCAGCATTCTTTCTGGCATCGTCCAGAGCTTTCTTGCGGGCTTCTGCCAGGGCATCACTGGGGTCCTTCAGGCCGTAACCGGCCACATAGGCATTGGCTCCTGCCGAACTGGCGGCGTCAAGCACCTTATCGATCCTGGACTTATCCACCGATTCCAGGCGGACAACCGCCGACCTCTGCAGAGTGGATGCGCTCTGAGTGATGTTTTCGCAGACGGTGGTGTTGTTCACCGTCTTGCAGACCCTGCTCGATGACTGGAAGCTGGATATGCCGCTTCCCAGGCCGGGAAGGATCTCCTCATCCTTGACCCCAGCTTTTTTCAGAGCGGAGATCACCCTGTCCATCTCCTCTTCCACCTCTGACTGGGCCTGGCTCATATTTTCATTATTGCTGACCACTGAGATGGAGATGGTGACGACATCAGCAGGAACTGTCACCGTTCCCACACCCTCGACCGTCAAAGGGTAGCTCTCCCCCTGAGCCGTTGCAAGGAGAGCAGTCCATATCATAAAGCAGAATAGGATAACCGACCACTTCATATTAATCCCCATTTATTGAAATAGCTAAAGATATATAAGTGCTCTGATTTCTCTTCGTTGATCGACCATCATCTTTAATTTCAGAATAATCATCCCTCAGATCATGAGCAAGATCGGAAAGGCCATCCGGCTGGAGCGGATCCTGGATCGCAAGACACATAGGACAGTTATAATTCCCATGGACCACGGAATCTCTGTGGGGCCAATAGCGGGATTGATAGATATGCCAGCCACGGTAGATAAAGTGGCAGAAGGCGGAGCCAACGCCGTCCTGGGGCATATGGGCCTGCCACTGCATGGCCACCGGGGATACGGCAGGGATGTGGGATTGATCATCCATCTCTCTGCATCCAGCGCTCTAGGTCCCGATCCAAATCACAAGGTGCTGGTGACCGACGTCGAGGACGCCATAAGAGTGGGAGCGGATGCGGTGAGCATCCATGTCAATGTGGGTGCCGATGATGAGGCAGAGATGCTCCATGACCTGGGAAGAGTGGCAAGAAGCTGCGATCAATGGGGAATGCCTCTGGTTGCCATGATGTATCCGCGCGGGCCGAAGGTGAACTCCGAGCATAATGTGGAGCATGTGAAGCTCGCCGCCCGCATAGGCTCGGAGCTGGGTGCGGACATCGTCAAGACCAATTACACCGGCTCGGCCGATACCTTCCGGGAGGTGGTGAGAGGCTGCAGCGTGCCGGTGGTCATCGCCGGCGGACCGAGGATGGACACGGAAAGGGACCTGTTGCAGATGGTCTACGATGCGGTGCAGGTGGGCGGGGCAGGAGTGGCCTTCGGGCGCAATGTCTTCCAGGCGGAGAATCCCACCCTGCTGGTGAGAAAGCTGTGCAAGGTCGTCCACGAGGGCTACACCCCGGATGAAGCGGAGAAGGTCACCCTCTAGGGCGGGCCTTAAATTCCATATTTTGTTTGGCTCTTCGCTAAATTGTGTGGGTATTGTCCTCCCGAGAAATTTTCTTTGTGCCTTGGTGTCTTTGTGGTGAGGCCCAAGCATACCGATTTCACCACGGAGGCACAAAGACGAGGAAGAAATAGAATCTCCAGGTTTACCCACAGAAAACAGCGAAGAACCTTTTGTTTTTTGGCGCCTTTGGTGACCGACCTGATTATTGGCCTTCTGTTGCGTCTTCGGTTGTTCTTAGCGATAGCACAAAAAATGAACCAAAAAGACACAAAGGCACAAATATGTATTTTTATGTCTCTGATAAATCCTCATATTGAGGATAAAACCCTTTGTGTATTTGTTCCTTTGTGGTTTTAAGTTTGAATCACAATGCCCACACACAGCGAGGAGCCTGTTTTTTTCGGCCAGAGTCTGTGTCGCTAGTCGCTCAATTGACCTCCCTAATGCATTAAATATGGGCTCTTGCAGTGGATTCAAGATTTTTATGTGCCTGGGTCAATAAAGGCAAAGCATTCTCACATCCAAATCGACCGCAAGCTATATCCACTTACTCGAATACATTCGGAAGCATGAAGCCCATAGCCTCACTTCTCTTCGCCATTCTGATGCTGGCCACCCCGGTTGTGATGAGCCAGGATGCTGAATATTGGCTCGCCAAGACGAAAAGCGATTATTATAACGGCTCATTCTCCCTTGCCCTGGATGATATCGATCAATACCTGAGGGTCAATCAGACCGACACCTGGGCCTGGAGCTTCCGGGCCAACCTCCTCATAAAGATGCAAAGATACCAAGAGGCGGTGGATAGCTTCGATATGATAATCGCCCTGGACAGCTCCAATGCCCAGGCCTATAACGATCGCGCTCTCATCCTCGCTGGAGGGCTAGACCGTGATGAGGAGGCCCTGGCTTCCCTGGAGGCCGCCCTGCAGATCGAACCCCTCAATGCCAATATCTGGTACAATAAAGGATTAGTTGCAGAGAAGATGGAAAGGCACAATGAAGCCCTGCAGGCTTATGGAAGAGCGATCGATCTGAACCAAGGCCTGGATAGGGCCTGGCACCGTCAGGGCCATGTTCTCATGCTTAACGGAAGATATAATGAATCTTTGGCCTCCCTGGAGAAGGCGATCGAATTAAACTCCGAGAATGCAGAGGCATGGAATGATATGGGGATGGTTTTGATGGAGCTGGAGAGGAACGACGAAGCCAGAGAGTGCTTCCAGAAGGCGGCACAGCTCGATCCTGCTAACGCCCTTTACCAGCAGAATTTGAATGATAGGGGTGCCCTGGCAGCAGGCGACCCGGCAGTCAATGTCCGGGAAAATATAATGGATTTCTCTGCCTCCTCTGGCCGGCCAGAGCTATGAATCCCTTTTGGATCTTTTTTTAGGTCTGATAATTCCGGTAGAGCTGGCGGTTATAGGCATAGTCTCGGGGAGTCCATATCTTTGAGCCGCCTGAAGGGAGACCCAGGTATTTTTATAGGTTCAAGGGCCAATACTAATATTTGGTGACATAAATCATGATCAAAGGTCTCCTAAAATTGTTCATCGGCCTGATGGCCTTCACCTGGCTTGCCAGGAGATTTCTCCGCCGCCATATCCAGCATGAGGATGAGACTTAGGATGTCAGTTCCGATTCCTTGCATAATTGATAGGGGCGATAACTGACCTGGCCCAAGGTGATAGTGATAGCCCCCATCATCCAGGTCGAGCCTGCCAGAGGGTCGGTGACGTGATGCATTGATCGGTTAATGATCTGCTAAATATGAGCTTCTGATCAGCATAAAAATCTGCGACCTATAATGAGCCAGCGACGATCAATTGACGTACATCAATTAACCTTCTGATAACAGAAAAATAGGAATTAAGCCTCGGACGGGATTCGAACCCGCGACCTCGTCCTTACCAAGGACGCGCTATACCGGGCTAAGCTATCGAGGCGCTAAGAGCCCCTTGCGCTCGCCCTTCATGAATCTTTCGGTCTGAAAGAGGGAAAGGAGCAGGCAAAAAGCTTTCCGCAAAAGAGGAAATAGATGGACAAAGCAGACTCTTTTTCGGCTTTGCCCATTGAGTCAGCTCAATGGCTTTGCTCAATTGCCTGCTCATAGACCTCTTCTGTACTCTCGGCGATGTGATCCCAGGAGAACTCTCTCTCTATCCTGGAAAAACCAGCTTGGGCCAGGTGTTTCATCTCTTTGGGATTGTCGATCATCCGGTTTATGCACCAGGCGATGGACTGGGGCTGGATGTAAGCCAGCAGACCATCCTGGAAGTTATTGATGATGCTCACCGCATCTGTGGCCACCACCGGCTTGCAGGCATCCCATGCCTCCAGCACCACCACTCCAAAGGGCTCATTGCGAGAGGGAACGCACATCATATCGCAGGCATTGATCAACATCTGCTTCTCCGCACTGGAGGTATACCCCAGGAAACGACAGGAATCAGCGACGCCCAGATCGCGAGCCTTTTTCTCGCATTCCGCCCTCATGCCCCCTTCGCCGATGAAGACGAAGCAGACATCTGGCCTATTTTTCAGCACCTCGGGTATGGCCTCCACCAGCAGGTCCGGCCCCTTCTGGACGCTCATCCTGCCGCAGAAGAGGACCACTGGGGCCAAGGGGTGAATGCCATACTTCTCCTTGATCCGCCCCGCGTCCACACCCCGCCTCATCTTGCCCACGGTAATGCCGTTTGGAATTATGGCGATCTTCTCATTGGGCAGGCTGTAGATCTGCATCAGCTCATCCTGCATCCTCCTGGTGGTCACAATGACCTTCGCTGCCTCATAACAGCCCAGCCACTCTCGATGGGATATCTCCTCGGATATGCCGTATCCAAAATGATTCCCGTTCCTCCCCCATTCAGTGCTGTGCATGGTAAGGAGGAATGGCAGATGATAGTCGCTCTTAATGCGGGTCAAAGCTAAAACAGGATGCCAGTCATGGCCGTGCACCACATCGAAGCTGCCGAAGAGCTGCTGCACTGCGCCAAAACGATGATAGAGAGCATCACACATCCTGTTCATCTGATCGACGATATCGCCATGATCATCCACATCCACCCGCTGGTAGTGCACTCCATTTATCCGGTCATAGGAATCAAAATCCCCCCTGCGGGTAAATACATGGACCTCATGACCCCGCCTAGCCAGCGCTTCCGATAACTCTGAGACATGAGGGGCAACACCACCTACTTTTATTGAGTACAAACTCTCCCAGGAGAGCATTCCAATTCGCATCTATTCACCATGCATCCCTAAAGGCATCCAGTCCGTACCGCCAAGAGTGTTGCAGAAAGTGCGCAAAATTGCGCAGAGCGATCTGCCCGGTATTACAGCGGATAGGTGCCCTTAAATCATTATCTATTTGATCATTTTTTAGTGCCGTTTCTTCTTGTTTGCCTGTTTTAAAAGCATTTCAGGCCGAACAAATGTTTCGAGTTTTATTTGGTCCGGTAATTGATTAATCTTTCGGCGGCAGGCAGAATTTTCTCAATTCTGCCGCTGCCACTTCTGGAGGAACAGGATTCACATAAATGCCAGAGCTCCTCTCAAATTCCGCGATTTTAGAGACTTCTCGGCGATAAGGCGGCATGATGCCCTCTCCCAGTCCACAATATTGCATTAAGGGCAGAACGAAGACCGGGATATGACCTCCTCTTCTCTTTTCATATGCTGGAGAAAAAGAGGAAGGTGATGTTGATAGTGCCGTAGCGATCGTTGCAGGCTAAAATGAGCATCTTGAGATGTCCATTCCGCTGCTGGGGGCTGGGGACCATGGTGGGGTAAGCATTGAAAAAAGAGCCTGATCTGCCAGAGTCGCCGTCCCTCTTTATCCCGCGGGGAGGAGGCCATCATCAGTATAAGCGGCAAGGGTCGGCGGAATCCTCTCCTCATGTCCCGGGCAGAAGGGGCAGTCCTTCTCATCTCCTGGTATCGCTTTGGCCACCAGGAAATTCGATGGCCTCTTGTTGCGCTCGGCGGCGATGATGCAGTACTCTTCTAGAAAATAGTGCCGTCTGATCTCGAGCATGCTTATATTCTCCCAGATCTCTGCCTGGAAAGGGCTACTGCCTCCTCGTAGATGGCCAGGGTGCTCTCCGCCGCCTTCTGCCAGCTGAAGTTGGTTTGGGCTCTCTCTCTGGCATTCTTTCCCCATATTTGCAGGCGCTCTTTATCCTCCAGAGCGAGGTTGATTCCCCAGGCCAGATCGGCCGGTTCGCGAGCATTGACATGGACCCCGGTGGGCTTATCCTCCCCTGGATGCATGACGATCTCCGCCAGGCCGCTGGTGCCCGCCGCTCCCACCACTGCCGCTTTGCCCATAGCGGCTGCCTCAAGGCCTACGATGCCGAAGGGCTCATAGAGGCTGGGAAAGACGCAAAGGTCAGCTATGGCATAGTGTAGCCTCTTTTCCTCTGCATCGACGAAATCGGTGATAAGGGCTATATTGCCCTGCTGCAGAGCCTCATCTCTTGCCCATTCCTCCAGGGTTCCGACACCCAGGATCAGGAGCTTGACCCGGCTGTGCTCAGCCTTAACGCTGGGCAGGGCAGCGAAAAGCTCTCTTACCCCTTTCACCGGCTCCAGCCGTCCCACGAAGAGGATTACGATATCATCCTTCTCAAATCCGTATCTCTGTCGAAGATTGAGCCGCGCTTTTTCATCCACCTTATCTGGATCGAAGAAATCGCAGTCCACACCATGATAGCAGACTCGTATCTTATCGGCAAGGACTCCCTGACCGGCAAGCTCTCTTTTCATAGCCTCGGATACGGTGACGACCAGGTCCGCCACCTCAGTCCCTCTCCTCTCTAAAGCGATAAGCTGCTGATTGGGGCTCGAGGACCGCCCGGTCTCCAGGCCATGGACATGATAGATCAGAGGAATGCCATTTCTCCTGGCAGCCATGCCGCCGGGGAGGGCTAGCCAGTCATGAGCGACGAGCAGGTCAAACCGCCCCTCCTGCATGAGATCGGCAAGAGCAAGCTGATTATAGGAAAACAGGTTGAGCAGATACTCCAGCCCTTCTCCCCAGCCCAGGGTCTGGATTGAGAGGAACATCTCCAGTCCGTCCCTCATGGGATGAGGAATCTCCCGGAAGACCTCCACACCGTTCATCGTCTCATGCCTGGGAGTCTTTTCCGATCCCCAGGAGAAGACTGTGACCTTTTGGCCCAGGGCTGCCAGAGAGCGAGAGATGTTATCTGCATACACTCCCAGCCCTCCATAGACTAGGGGAGGGTACTCAGTGCTGAAATAGGCGATTTGCATTGACTTCAATTGATGCCACTCCTCTGGATTCATTAGTTGATTTGTGCTGCTATTCAAACCGGTGCTTATGCTGGTACCATTGCCTGTAATCAAACGGTACTCAAACCGGTATCCGATCAGCGATCATACTGTCAGATTTTTATAATACTCCATTACGGGCTGGTCCCAGCTGAACTGCCTGGCCAGGGAGAAAGATTCCTCGCACAGCAGCCGGTATTTCACGTCGTCCTCCAGATAGGTGCGAGAGAAGTAATCCAGAGCCAGGGCATAGTCCATTACCGTCTCCTGGAGCTGCAGCTCGATATTGTCCACAACCACCACTCCTCCCAGCCCAGGAACCCGGTGCTCAACCTTTTTCAGGGCATCGCTATAGCCTGCGCTCCGGCTGACGATACTGGGGGTCCCTTCTCTCCCTGCTTCCAGTGCGGTGAGGAGAAAGGGCTCGTACTGGGAGGGGAAGATGCCGGCAACACAGCCGGCCATGAACTCATCCACTCTCATCCCCAGGCCGCCGTCATTCGGTCCCACCCATTGAGGATAAAGGACCGCTGCCACCGATCTTCTGCCCGAGATCAGCTCATCCTTGCTGAGCCGGCGTTCATTGATCATATTCTCCAGCCGGATCTCATCCCCCACTAAAACCTCTATGGGCAGGTTGATGGGGAAGCCCTCAGGAAGCTTATCCCTGGGTTTGGGGCCGTGAGCAGCGATGAGAAAGCAGACCACCCGTGTCAGATCAGCATGTCGCTGTCCCATCATCCTGTGCCGGAGGAGGTGGTCTTGAAGCACCAGGGCATCGAGAAGCTGAGGATATCCTTTGTTTTCGATTTCTATCCGGGAGATGGTGAAGACAGGGATGATCCTCTCCCTTTCCGGTCTGCTGCCCTCGTTGTTCTTGTAGAGGTTCTCGATTATGAAATCCTGGATCCGAGCCCGGCAGCGTTCCTTTTTATCCCAATCGATCCTATCGCCCCGAACATCGATTCCATTGCGGATAACCACCCCTTTCAAACGGTGAAAGAGCATCGCCTCCTTCATCGTAGAGTCGCCCACAAATGTGACCCCATCAGCGTAGCGGGCCAGGGCTTCCAGGGCGGCAAATCCCAGGGGCGTTCCTGGCTCCATTTTGGAGTCGTTCTTTCTGATCTTCTCCAGCGATCGGTAGCCCGCCGTCCGGCCGGGAACGGTAGCATGGAGGGTGCAGAGAGTTCTCACCGGAATGCCCAGCTTCTCCAGCCTGGCAGCAGCATAGAAGACCCCAAACTCATGGCAGTGCAATGAGACCTTGACCTTGGGCATCACTGAGCGGGCAAAATCCGCCACTGCTCGGTCAGCATACTTCTTTGTATCCTCCTCACGGGAATGGGAGAGGATTCTGACCAGTTCCGAGACTGCATAGGAGAGGTTTAGATAGTGGTTGTACTCCCAGCCATAGTGCTCCTTCTCATACCTCATGGAGTCCAGGCCCAAAAGATCGAAGGCCTCGGTCTTGATGGCATTGTTGAGTGTCATCTCTTGGTTCTTCCAGCGCACCAATCGGGACTGGTAGTAATTGGTATTGAAGAGCACATAGCCGATGGGGACCCCATCCTCAACCCGCTGGCCTGTGACACTCTCGATGCCCAGAGAGTTCAATTCCGCCAGGGTTTCGCCCAGCTCCTCCCCCATATCCAGGCGGTTGAAGGAAGAGATATCAGTCACCCGGTTCTTGCCTGTATTCCAGTCCGATCCGGCGGTGGGATAGTTAGGACCGGCCACTAGGATACGAAACCCGCTATCTATTTCCCCTTTAGCCACCAGCCGGGCGAGGGTTGTGGCCTCGGCATCCACTACGTTCCATATGCCCCCCATCTTATTGGAGACGGGACCCGCTTCCTCTGCGGCCAGGATGATCCATCTTTCTATCATTACTTCCTCATGGATAAGGGGAAAGGGTTGAGACGGAGATACCATCGTCTGAAATGTCCAGCACCCTGATGCTATTGGCGATCTTAGAGCCCCTCATCTTCATTATGTAGATCGATCTGATGAGCGTATTGCCTATTCTCTCTCGGTTGAGCATGGTGGCGGAGTCTGCCCCATACTCCAGGAACTGGTTGGTGCCGAAGGCGGTGCCGATGGTGACCACGCTGGTTACCCCGCTGGAGCGGATGGTGCCGAAGAGGTCGTCAGTCACCGAACGGACCTTGAAAGGGGCTTCTACCGCCATGAAAAATGCGGTCAGATCGTCGATGAAGAGCCTTTGAGGTTTCTCTTCCTCTAGCTTCCTCTCCACCAGTTTTCTGAAGTTTATGAGAAAATCCACTGGATCGGATTCGATGCTCTTCTGCAGCCTGAGAACTGGATCTGTAACATCTATGATGCTCAGCCTCCCTTCTTTTTCCATTGCGCCAAAGTCCCAGCCAAAGGAGGACATCATCTCCCGCTTCATATATTCAGCGCTCTCCGAAGGGGTGATGATCATACCCTTCTCCCCCTGACCGATGCCGTAATAGATGAACTGACTGGCAAAAACGGTCTTTCCGGTGCCTGAGGAACCAGTTATGGTATTAACAGTCCCCTGGTGAAAGCCGCCCCCTACCATTTCATCAAATCCAGGTATTCCGGATTTCATTCTGGGAAATTTGCTGCTATGTACTGCCATAATTAACAACCCTCGCAGCTCTCGCGCTCTTGGATTTCAGCGCCGGCTACAGTTCATTCTCTCAACTATTCTAATTAGCCCTTTCGGATCAGAAGTCGAATAATGACTTCTGCCTTTTCCCAGGCCCAGAGACTGGTTCCCTGATATCCTTCTTCTCCGATTTGGACAGATCATCTGTCTTCCCTGGCCGGCCTCTTCTCCCTGACTCCCTAGCCGCCTGACCATCCGGTTCGGGCTGCTGGCCAGCAGAAGCGGCAGAAGTCATGAAGTCCTCTTCTGCTGGCTGTTGGACAGGACGGTCTGGCTCATTATACCACTGGTCGTCCCCAGACAGCGTCTGGGATAACCCTCCGGACATATTGCTGAGAGGGGGGTGGCTGCTCTTCCGCCAAGCCAGCTCTATCTCCGCGATCTGTTCTCTGCCACGAATTCTCATCGCCTCCTCGAAGATGTTCTGCACCTTCTTGGTGCCAGGAGAGCTTCCCAGGAGGAGAGCGATCTCCTCTGCTGTCAGATCCAGTTGGGCAGCCAACCGAGGAGCTCCTTTCTTGTCCTTGAGCAGCATCCCCACGAAGTCCATCAGCTCAGAGCGGGCGAAGGATAAAGATACATGACAGTGCCTGCCGATCTTTCTGGCGGCGGAGTCCCTTATAGACCGGGCTTTGCGGGTCTGGCCCATCCTTCGCCACAGACTGGGTGGACGGAAGGCCACATAACCATGCCTGTGCTCCTTCTTAGCTGTCTGCACTCCGCCGGTCATGAGATAGCTGGCATATCGCCACAGTCCATAGTTCTGCCTCCGCCGCACCCGGCCCAGAAATATGTCGCTTCGAGCCAGGATCTCATAGCCCTGGAGGAGATCCTGGCCGGAGTATGCCAGGGGGAGGTTCTCATCCACCCAGTTGATCAGATCCTCTGGGCTCTCGTCCAGATTGTAGGATGCCTCCAGGGCCTCTCTGGCATTGTTGCCCTTATAGATCACCTCAAGCACTCGGAAGATGGATGATTTGACATCCCTCTGAGCGGTGGCCAGGTCCTCTTCCCTGAGCACTTTCTGGCCTTCGGCGGCAGCCTGCAGGTCGTTTATGGCAGAGCGCATGTCCCCTCCCGCTTTCTCGGCGATGGTAACCAATAGATCAGGATCGCATTCTATTCCCTCTGCCCGGCAGATCTCCCTCAAGGCCTGGGCGATGGTGGTGGAGCGTACCGACCGGAACTGAATGCCTTTGGTTGCATCCCGGAGGGATTTGTCGATATCATAGTACTCATTGGCAATCAGGATCACCGGCTGGAGAGTCCCCTTTACCAGGCGGAGCATGGCCGCCGCACCACCTCGGTCGGCAGTGCCATGGAGGTTGTCTGCTTCATCCAGGATCACAAGCCTTGGCTTTCCGGAAAAGGTCTGACTTCGCGATGCAGGAACGGCAATCCTCTCGATCATCCCTGAGGTGCGGGCATCTGAGGCATTCATCTCGATGTAGTCCCAGTCAAAATCCTTTGCCAGGGCTAGAGCCGCCGATGTCTTTCCCGTACCAGCCGGGCCGTAGAGGATGACCGCGCCGGTGATGGGCTCGCCCCTCTCCCAGGATGAAGCCCACTCCCGTAGATCATCTACTGCTTTGCCATTGCCTAAAACCTGCTTGAGAGAGGCCGGACGATACTTCTCCGTCCACTTCAATGAGGCTGGCATCTACCAGACGCCCTCTCTTCCCGTTATCTCATCGATGGCGATCTCCCATACGGTCAATTCCATCCTCTCCAGATCCTGGCGCTGAAAGCTCTTACCTCCGTGGCCGCCCAGACCCTTTTTAGTGAAGGCGTCAAACATCCTCTGTTTGGCTTCTATATCGTCCGATAGCTCTGCCCTGCCGAAGGCATTGACGCTCTTCCACTTGCCCTTCTCAAGCGCATCCACCTGAAAGCAGACCCGTGGATTCTCAGCGGCATACTGGACCTTCTTTCCCATTCCTCGGGAGTGGAGGTAGATCTTCCCATCTTGATAAACAAAGGACATTGGAACTACATAAGGCTGGTCTTCTCTGCACAGTCCTAGCCTGCCGTATCTGGTCGAGGAGAGAAGCGCTATGCATTCCTCTCTGGATAGCTCCCTGGGCTTCATGATCCGAGGATGGCCCTCCTGGTTTTTATTTTTTTGCCAGATGATTGGGCGGGAGTGATGGTCAATTCCAGCCAGAGAGCTACCCCTCCAAAAAGGTTTTACCCTAACAGAGCCTTTCATAGGCGAATGTTCAACAAGATATTGATAGCCAACCGGGGTGAGATCGCCATCCGGGTTATGCGAGCCTGCCGGGAGCTGGGCATCTCGAGTGTGGCCGTCTACTCCGAAGCGGACAAGAATGCCCTATTCGCCAAGTACGCTGATGAAGCCGTCTTCATAGGACCGTCTCCATCCAGCCAGAGCTACCTGAGGATAGACAATATAATCAAGGCCGCCCTGGAGACCGGTGCCGAGGCCATCCATCCCGGATATGGTTTTCTATCCGAGAACACTGCCTTCGCATCTGCCTGCGCGGAAAACGGCATCGTGTTCATAGGCCCACCTTCTTCCGCCATTGATGCCATGGGCTCGAAGATCACCGCCCGCCAGACCATGAAGGAAGCGGGGGTCCCGATCGTTCCGGGCATTGAGGAGGGGATCAACGACCCGGATGAAGCGATGGACCTGGCGGACGGCATAGGCTACCCGATCATCCTCAAGCCAGCTGCAGGTGGAGGGGGAATCGGCATGAAGATCGTGGCAAATCGGGAGGAGATGCTGCCCGCTCTCACCTCATCTCAGTCCGTGGCCCGCAATGCCTTCGGCGATGATACGATATATATCGAGAAGTATCTCACCGAGCCCAGACATATCGAGTTCCAGATCCTGGCGGATGAGATGGGAAAGACGATTTACGTCTCCGACCGGGAGTGCTCCATTCAACGCCGCCACCAAAAGCTCATAGAGGAGTCCCCTTCGCCGGTGATGAGCGACGAACTGCGCGAGAGGATGGGATCCATCGCCGTCAAAGCGGCAAAAGCCATTGGATACGCCAGCGCCGGGACAGTGGAATTCATGTACTCCCGAGGAGACTTCTATTTCCTGGAGATGAACACCCGCCTTCAAGTCGAGCATCCCATCACCGAGATGGTGACGGGCGTGGACCTGGCCAAAGAGCAGATCCTAATCGCTGCCGGACAACCTCTGAACTACGATCAGAGCGATATGCAGATCCGTGGCTGGGCCATAGAGTGCCGGATCAATGCCGAGGACCCCTTAAACGACTTCTCCCCTGCTCCCGGCAGGATCAAGGGATACAGAAGCCCAGGAGGTCCTGGCATCAGGGTGGACAGCGGTGTGTACTCTGGCTACCTGATTCCACCTTATTACGACTCACTGATATCCAAGCTGGTGGCCCATGGAAAGGACCGCAAAGAGGCAATAGCGAGAATGGAGCGCGCCCTTTATGAGTACATCATCGTTGGGGTGAAGACCAACCTCATCTTCCATAAGGCGGTGCTCAGAAATGCTCGGTTCAGAAGCGGCGACTTCAATACCGGTTTTATCAAGGAGGAGAACATCGCCGATGCTGTACAGCAGGTGGCTGCAGAGGATCATGATAAGAACGAGTCTTTAGCTTCCGCTCTTGGGGCGGACAACCGCAAGGTGGCGGCGATCGCCGCTGCGGTGGGATCGTATCTGAGCCAGCAGAAGCTGGAGGAAAAAAGCTGATAGCTTCCGACCGCGAGAGCAGATTCAGTAGAAGTGAAGTGTCCGATGAACCGCTGGCTATGACCTCCTCGCCCGATCCTCTGAGGTTTGATCCACTGGACCGAGATCTGATCCTCTCTGGTCTAGAAACCAGGTGGCTGGGCAGGAATCTTCGCCTCTACAACCAGGTCTCGTCAACTAATGACATCGCCCGGTCCCTGGCCCAGCGAGGAGAGAGGGGCATCGTCATCCTGGCCGAGACCCAGAGCAAAGGGAGGGGCAGGCTCTCTCGATCCTGGGAATCGCCCCGGGGTGGGATCTGGATGAGCCTTATTCTGCAGCCGTACATCCCCCTCGATCTAGCCTGCCGGATCAATATGGCCGTCTGCGTCGCCGCCTGCAGAGCCATTTCCTGCTTACTGGACCTGGATACCGGAATCAAATGGCCCAACGACCTCATAATAAAAGGGAGGAAGGTTGGAGGCATTCTGATGGAGATCTGCGCAGATGGCCAGCGTCTTGACTATGCCATTGTGGGGCTGGGCATCAACTCCAATATCGATCCATCTGCCTTTCCCGAGGATTGGATGGCTACCTCCTTATCCCATGAGCTGGGATCTGAGATCTCTCGCTCTGCTCTGATCCAGAGGACTCTCTTGGAGATAGAGAGGGCATACGAGGTGATGGGATCGGATGAGATTTATGACGAATGGCGCCGCCGTTCTGTAACTATTGGCAGGATGGTGCGCATAGCCTCAAACAAGGGAGAACTGGTGGGTGAAGTGGAGGACCTGGCAGATGATGGAGCGATATTGTTGAGAACAAGCGGCAAGCTGGTGAGAGTTTTAGCCGGGGACTGTGTACATTTGCGGAGAATGGTGGGACTATGAGAAAGAAGCGGGTAGATGGCATAGCCAGAGACACACTGAGGTTCATCCTGGAGGCGTCCCGCTCCACAGCCCCGGCGGAGTTCGCCGGACTCCTGCAGGCGGACGACCAGATCATCACCGAGGTTTTGATACTGCCCGGCACAGAGAGCTCACGGATGAGCGCTCTGGTCCGGCTCTATATGCTTCCCAATATGCAGGTGGCAGGCTCGGTTCACAGCCACCCGTCCGGAGTGCTCCGTCCCTCGGAGCCGGATATCCTGTTCTTCTCACGCACCGGGGACTACCATATCATCGTCGGCCCGCCGTTCGATGAGCAGAGCTGGGCCTGCTTCAATGCCGCGGGCGAGAGGCGCGACCTTCCCGTTCTGGATGTGGAGTTCGATGACCATGGCTTCGAGGATGATCTCTATTGAGGGAGCTGCAGGGGTCCGGAATGGAGGTTGAGCCTTGACGCTGGTGGTTGCCACAGGAACCTTCGATCTTCTCCATCCCGGGCATGTCCTCTACTTGGAACGATCCCGCGCCCTGGGAGATGAGCTGGTGGTCATAGTGGCCAGGGATGTGAATGTCCGCCATAAGGCCAAGCCCATTCTCCCCGAGGAGCAGAGGAGAAGGATGATCGAATCCTTAAAACCGGTGGACAGAGCGGTTTTGGGCGAGGTGGGGGATATCTTCCGAACGGTAGAAGAACTTCAGCCGGACATTATCACCCTGGGCTTCGATCAGCATTTCGACCCCTTAAGGCTGGAGCATGATCTCTTTCGCCGCGGCCTGCATCCCCGGATTGTGAGAATTGAGGAGCAAGAGCCCTGTGAGCTGTGCAGCTCCCGGCGGATCGTCAACAAGATCCTGGAACGCTTCCGGGGCCGTCGTATCTAGCGTTGCATCTAGCCGCCAAGTACTTATACGGCATTGATCGTTTGCGGGCCTGTATGGCCAGAGTCGCAGTAGGAGGTACATTCGATCCCATTCATGATGGGCACATAGCCCTACTCCGACGTGCTTTCGAGCTGGGAGAGAATGGGGAGGTGGTAATCGGCCTAACCTCAGACGAGATGGCCAGGTCGAGCAGGACCAGATCGGTTCGTAGCTATGAGGCCCGAGAGAAGAATCTGCGAACGGTGGTCAAGAGATGCTTTGGCATCGATGATGTTCACATCACCATGATCACAGATCAATGCGGTCCATCGATTTATGAGAACTTCGATTACATTGTGGTATCCCCTGAGACCCTGCCCATGGCAGAGAAGATAAACCGCCTCCGGGCCAAGAAAAACCTTCCGCCCTTACAGATATCCAAGATAGAGTACCAGATGGCTCAGGATAAGGTCCGGATAAGCTCCACCAGGATATCCGAGGGAAAGATCGACCGGCATGGTCGTATTTTGATCGGCTGACTGCGGAAACAGGACACATATTTCGGTATCTTATCCCCATTTGCATCCTGCTCAGAGGAGGCTCTTTCAAACATCAGCTTCTTGGCATAACTCAGCTCCTGAAGATGCTTCCCAATAGTTTTTATAGAGAAAAGTTTATAGCTTTTTGGAGTTTATTATTTTATGATTCTTAAATCTATTACGGGTATCAGGATGTGAATTGAGATGTCAGGAAAAGGATTGAAGCCCACAATCGTAAAGGGGAGGGTGATACTCAAGCTTAAGGAGCAAGCGGCAATGACGATGACCGCCTCCATCCCTACGGGACGCACCTCCACTGCAAAGACCCTGGGAGTTCCATCAGTGGATCGAGTATTAGAGAACTATGCGGTCAAGAGCATCGTCAAGCTGAGGGCACCATCTCCAAGAGTCTCGTCGACTACCGGTCCAGGCGGAAAATTGCCTGCACCAACCCATGAGGAGTATGGCTTTACCAGGACCTTCCTGGTTAATGTGGCACCTGATACGGATGTATTGGCAATGGTGGAGGACCTGAAAAAGGATCCCTATGTCGAGGATGCTAGATTGGACTATTATGCCCGGGCACTGGCAACACCGAACGACACCTTCTTCAAAGGCCTGTGGGGGTTGAAGATGATCAATTGCGATAAGGCCTGGGATCTGACGAAGGGAAGTGCGGAGGTGGTGGTGGCGATAGTCGATACCGGCGTAGACCTGAATCATCCCGACCTGAAGGATAAGCTTCTGCCGGGATTCGATATGGTCAATGTCGCAGATGTACCTCCTGAAGAGGGGTGTGTCTGGGAAGGGGACTATACTACCCGTGACAATAACCCCGATGATGAAAACGGTCACGGTACCCATTGTGCCGGGATCGCCGCCGGAATTCCCGATAACGGTCAGGGAATAGCTGGCGTCGCCTGGAACTGCCGGATTCTCCCGGTCAGAGTGCTGGCCAATCTACGCTGCACTGAGGGCGATCAGTCCTATGTGACCGGCTCAGGGGTCTTCAGCGATATTGCCGATGGAATAATCTGGGCGGCAGACTATGGTGCCAATGTGATCAGCCTCAGCCTGGGGGGTTATGTGGAGAAGAGAGAACCCGAACCGGAGCCCATGAAATCCGCCCTGGACTATGCTGTGGCCAAGGGATGTGTGATAGCGGCGGCTATGGGCAATGATGGGGCAAACCTGGACGATGAGGCGGTATACAATTATCCATCCAGATACGGCAAGCTGATCGCCGTCGGGGCAGTGAGCAAGAACGGGAAGAGGGCCGATTTCTCGAATTTCGGCGACTACAAGCAGGTGATGGCCCCGGGGGTGGGCATCCTGAGCACCTATTTCGGATCGCGCTATGAGCTGTTGGACGGGACCTCCATGGCCACTCCCTTTGTCGCTGGACTGGCAGCGCTGATCAAATCCGCCAACCCCCACCTCACCCCGGCGGAGATCATCGATCTGATCAGGCGGACGAGCAGCAGGAGCGACCAGTATAGCATAGAGTTCGGATACGGCATAATAGATGCCCTGAAGGCAGCCAAAAACGTTCTGGGACCGGCAGAGCAGGCCATAGAGGATATACCGCCCTTCGTCCAGGAGGTGGCAGGGAGCCTCAAGAGCGATGGAGAGGAGAAGCTCTATCGGATAGTGGTATCCAAACAGCTGGTCATGGACCTCGACGGGCCAGAGGGGGCGGACTACGATCTGTATGTGAAAAAAGGAGCGGCTCCCACCAGGGAGGATTACGATGCCAGGGGGTACACATCCAGGCCCGACGAGAGCGTGGTCCTTCCCATCACCGGGCCGGGAGAGTATTATGTGATGGTCCGCTCCTACAGGGGCTCTGGGGACTATAAGCTGAAGGCGAGATTGGGATAGAATAGCGGTCAGTTCTTCTGGCTCCTCGCGGTTTTGTGTGGGCATGCGACTCAAATCTAAAACCACAAAGGCACAAAGTCACAAAGGTTTTATCCTCAATATGAAGATTGATCAACTATATTAAGATACATATTTGTGCCTTTGTGTCTTCGTGGTTCATTTTTTATGCTATCGCTAGGAGCAACCGGTGAGGCAACAGAAGGCCAATGATCAGGTCGGTCTGCAGAGCGGCCCACAGGAAAGAGGGAAGAGCCGTTTTTCTGGCCGGGTTGACTGGATGAGCCCATCTGACTGGCCATCCTCTTTATTTAAATCTCTTGATAAAGGATTTGTCAATCCAGCTCTTCAGAGAGTAGATCAGCCTGGTGGGCACTCCGATGCAGGTCTTGCCCACCACCCCCACAGCGCAGTCGGAGCCCAGGGATATGAGCGCCACCTGGCTGTCGGTACTGGCCCGGACCGAATACCTCTCCAGCGCTCCCCCTTTAATCAGATGGGATAGGTGCCGGGCAAGGTACTTGGCCTGCCTTTCCGCCTCCAGACCGGTCTTGGTGGCCAGACGGCCATCGATCTCCACCCAGGCGCAATCGCCCATGGCGAATAGATTGCCCTTTGCATTTAGGTAGGGGTCCACCAGCAGCCAGCCATTCTTTTTGGGCAGGTCCAGGTCCTGGATGAATTCGGAGGGCTTCACTCCCGCCGTCCAGATGGCCATATCGCAGTCCAGACAGGTGTTGTCTGTGAACATTATGCAGTCCTTCTTGACCTCGGCCACCTGGGTGGAGGTGAGGATATTCACCCCCCTCTTGGACAGGGCCTTCTCCACAAGCATGGAGGTTTGAGGGGAGAACTGGGGCAGGACGCGCTCTTTCGCCTCGATGACATATATGCTGGCATCAAGGCTCTCCGCCAGGATGGATGCCGCCTCCACCCCGGTGAGGCCAGAGCCCATGATCATGATCCTCTCCGGATAGTTGTCCTCCACGAACCGCCGCGCCCTCTTGGTCTCCTCCAGGGTGTTGATGGAGAAGGTGTTCTCGATGCCCCGGATGCCGAAGTAGTTCTGAGCGGCACCGGTGGCAATGACTGCATAGTCGAAATCCACTTCCGACCTCTCGCAGACCACAGTACTTCCCTCCAGGCGGAGGGCCTTCTCCTGGATGTGATGGGCTCCCACACGCTCGCAGAATGGTTTGAGAGGAGCGACCAGGTCCTGCAGCCTGGCTACCCCTCCTAGATACTCGGGATAGAGGGCTTGCATCTCTATCTGCTTTTTGGGCTCGATCAGGGTGAACTCCAGCGGGCAGGGGCTGCCACTCTGATCAGCTCTGCGCCGGCTATGCCTCCACCAATAACCGCTACCTTCATGATCTTTTGAACCTCTCAGACCCGTGGCTGGGAATACTCAATTTCCCTGATTTGGACAAGTCGATTATAAATGCATCGTATCTGAAGATCTCTTTAAGCCTATCGATCATGCATTCACCGTGGTAGCATGACGATTTTTTCTGCAGAAATTTTTGTGCCTATTTGTCTCTCTGGTGAAATCGGGATGCTAAGGCCTCACCACAAAGGCACGAAGGCACAAAGGAATATTTTTGCAGTACATTACCCAGACAATTCAGCGAAGAGCCAATTTTTATAATAGTAAAGCTGATTCGATAGTTGAGATGATCACTGTTTACTTTGACGGCCTCTGCTATCCCAAGAATCCCGGTGGAGTAGCCGCTTATGGCTATCTGATCTGCCGCGAGAATAAGCCCATCTGGAAGGGCTTTGGCGCGGTGGGGGAGGGCCGGGGGATGACCAACAATGTGGCGGAGTACGAGGGCCTCTTAGCCGCGGCCCGCTGGCTGAATGACGAGGGTATCGATGAGAAGATCGAGATCCGGGGAGACTCGGAGCTGGTGATCAAGCAGATGAAGGGGGAGTACCGGATAAGCTCGGCCACATCCAAGAGGTATGTGCCCCAGATCAAGGAACTCCTGCAGGGAAAGGAGGTGAGCTTTCAATGGGTCCCGCGAGAGGAGAACGAAGAGGCGGACCGGCTCTCCCGGCTGGCATATGAGAGCTATGTGAGACGGAAAAAGAGCGGCTTGAATCCGATATAGTCTCAGCCAAATTGACTTCACAGTTGTTTTCAGAGCCCTATGGTTCTCCAGCCAGCTTCAATGCACTGGCAGCTCCCAGGGATGCCCGGACAGTACGACTTCCGCCTGTTCGGGGATGACGTCAACCGCCCCATTCTGGCCTACAGCAATGTGGTGACCGTGGCCAGAAGCTAGTTATTTATGTCGCTAGAATGCATATGATAATTGATGTTCGACTTGCTCTTGCTCATTATTATCCTGGCAGCTCTTATTTTAGCCGGCTACTTTGTGATGACCTACAATCGCTTGCAGAGCCTGAGAAACGGAGCTGAAGCCACCCTCTCCCAGATAAGAGTGGCCATGAAAAAGAGGCTGGACACCATCGAGCAGCTTGTGGAATCCATTGAGAGCTATGCCCATTTTGAGAGACAGACCCTGGAGAAGATCACCGGGATGAGGTCGGGGCTGGAGAGTGCTGGGCCAAAAGAATTGGCAAATATGGAGAAGGAGAGCCGCGGGATTTCGGGCAACCTCCGCCTGGTGGCAGAGAGCTATCCTGACCTGAAGACCTCCCAGGCAACAATCAACTCCATGAATGCCATCCGGGAGCTGGAGGATGAGATAGCCAGACACCGGTACACCTACAACAACATCGTCCAGGAGTTCAATACCATGCGCGATACCTTCCCCTCCCGTTTGATCGCCGCCTCCATGCCCGATCTCGATTACCTCAGCTTCGAGGAGGATGAGCTGCGCCGGGCGGGATACTATACCGGAGAGGAGACAGAACCATCCCGGCCAGAGGTGAAGTGGAAGTAGCTTGAATCATTTCGGATCTTTTTTCTCGATACAGAAAAAGAAGGTTTTGAGAGATGAATGAAGAGTGGCAGGCGGCCACGTTAATTGGCATTGTAGCCCTGATTGGATTTGTCGGGCTCTATGTAACCGGAGGGATTCCATTTCTGGTACCTGCCCCGCAGGAGCCGGTCCAGGAGGAGAGCCTTGATCTGGGAGACGCTTATGTAGACAGCTACCAGGCTGACCTGTACCTCAATGGCACCTTGATTGATAATTTCAGCTATCAGGTAGACGCCTCCGGAAAATACCGCATGCTCTACAGGAAATGGAAGATGCCCATCATCCAGGGAAGGATCGATCTGCCCTACATAGAGCTGCTGGAGGTCGTGCCCACTCCGGGGGCAGTGCCCTATGTCAGGTACAGCAATAATGCGGTTAAAGTGCTATCGGCAAATGATAGCGGCCATAGGGTGGAGATCGAGTCCCTGGCCGAGCAGAATGAGGCAGGCGCCTACTATCCCCCCAGGTTCTCCGCCGGCAGATATCAAATGCGTTATGTCTTCCGCATTCATCCCTTCCTGGAGTGCGATCAGAACTACTGCCACTGGAACCTTATGCTGGCGGGTGAGCATCTGCCTTACCGGCAGCTTGCCGTCCGCATTCATGATCCGGACGATCTGATTGTAGATCTCTTCACCCACCCGGAGATGGAGTCTCACCAGGAGGGAGACCTCTGGATCATTACCGGAAGCAGCCCCAGGGATGAGCTGATCGAGGTTGAGATGCTCCTTTTGCCCGGGGCAAGAGAGGTCATCGACGGCTTTCCCAGAGAGGTATCCAATGTCTATGAAAAGACCCTTTCCGCTCAAAAGAAGGGCTATATGGGCTCGGATCTCTTGCCCGTGCTTCGCTATTTGGTGGCTGCATTCCCATTGCTGCTGATCGTCCTCTACCTGCTATTTGGCAGGGAGAGGCGCTATACAGTGCCAAAGACGCTCAGCACCGTCCCGGCAAAGAGAAAGCCCTGGCTGGTCAATATGATATTCAAGGACGATCCCTATGAATTTGACTCCAATGGATTCTATGCCACCCTGCTGGAACTGCATAAACGCAAAATAATCGAGCTGGGCAGGACATCTTTCACCGAGATACGCCTTCTTCCAGACGATTGGAGCGAAATGGATCGCTATGAGAGAAGGGTCCTTGATTTTCTGAGAGCCAATTCCAGAAATGATATCTTCTCTGCCCGCGGGCTGGAGAACAAAGTCAATAATCTGACTAAGTCGCACGACTCGAGAAAGAGGGAAGAGCTGCGCAAGAGCATGGAAGGGGTCCTCCAATATAGAGATGATGACGCCGTTCGAGAGTTCGTCGCCGGCAGGAGCCTGATGGCCTTCGGCTTGAACAGGAAACGGTTGATCATGCCTCTTATCTGGACGGCTCTTATCCTAATTTTTGTTCTGGGACATGATATCGCATCCAATCCAGCGGCCATTGCATTGTTGATTCTCGCCCTGCAGTCAACGGCTGTGGCATTTGCCCCCTCCACTATTCTCGGCCGGTGGAAGAAAGACTACTACAAAGAGAAGCTGGAGTGGGATGCTTTTCGAGCATTTTTGAGCGACTATGCCATGATCCGAAGGTATTCTGCCGATGACCTGGACATGTGGAAGGAATGGCTGATCTATGGCACAGCACTCGGTGTGGGAGATACGGTGGAGAGGGCGATGATGGACCTGAAGATCGCCATTCCCGAGGCTGCGGCAGTACATAACATAGGTAGCAGCTTTGTCGATGCCTTTTCCGCCAGCATGCCAGATTCAAGCGCCTCCGGGGGAGGATTCGGCTTTGGCGGAGGAGGGGGAGGAGGCGGCGGTGGGATCAGGTAGTGGTCCAATTTCCCCATCCATCCGGTTCCGGTATCCAGAAAAAAGGGATGACCTTCAGATAAAAAGAGCATTGTGGAGGTGAAGGAGAATGAATGAAGAGAGGCAGGCGGCTATATTAATCGGCATGGTGGCCCTGATCGGCTTTGGCGGACTCTATATAACCGGAGGGATTCCATTTCTGGAGGAGCCCTTCCCGGCAGGCTTTTTCCTGGGGGATGCATATGTAGAAAGCTACCAGGCGGATCTGTATCTTAACGGCACATTGAGCGAGGAGTTCGACTACCGGATAAAAAAGTCGGGAGTCTACCGCATGCTCTACCGGAATTGGAAAATGCCCCTTTCCGCAGAACATCTGCAGGTGCCTTACATAGAGCCCCTGGAGATCCTTACCACTCCGGGGGCGGTGCCCTATGTCAAGGATAATAATGGCGTTGTGCAGATATTGTCAGCCGCGGACAGCCGCTACAATAGCGAGGTCGCCACCCTGGCGGAGAGAAATGAGGCCGGAGGCTACTATCCCCAGCGGTTCTCCGCCGGGCAGTATCGGATGGAGTACCTCTTCCGCATCCATCCCTACCTCGAGTGCGACCAGGAGTTCTGCCACTGGAACCTCATGCTTGCCAATGAGCATCTGCCCTACCGGCAGCTAGCCATCCGCATCCACGATCCGGATGATCAGATAGTAGAGCTTTTCACTCACCCCAAGATGAGAATCCAAAAGGAGGGAAAGACATGGGTCATCACCGGGGGCAGCCCCAAAAATGAACTGATCGAGGTGGAGATGCTCTTTGTGCCCCAGGCGGCAAATGCTATTGTGGGATTTCCCAGAGTGGTCCCGAATGTCTATCAGAAGACCATCTCTGCTCAAGAGAAGGATGGCACAGGCCTGTTGCTCCTGCTGCGTTCTCTGGTGGCAGCATTGCCACTGCTATTGATCCTTATATATCTGCTCTATGGCACTGAGAAGAGATTCACTGTGCCCAGAGTTCTTTCCACCCCACCGAGCAAGAGACGGCCCTGGCAGGTGAATATGCTCTTCAAGGGGGATGCCTGCGACTTCGATCCCGATGGATTCTATGCTACACTGCTGGACCTGCATAACCGGGATATCATCCGGATAGATACATCATCCGGGACCAGGATTATGCTCCTCGACCCATCCGCACCGGATCTAGATCAGTATGAGAGAAAGGTGATCTACTTTCTCCAGGAAAACTCCAGAGGGGGCGTTTTCTCTGCACCGGCATTTGAGGCGAAGGTCGAGTCCCTGGCCAAAAGCATTAATAGAGAAGAGCTGGACTGGCTGAGAAGCAGAATGGATGGTATCCTGCACTATGCCAATGATGATGTGGTCCGCCAGCATCTGACTGGCCGGAGCATTAGGACCCTTGGAATCAGGATTCAGGCAAAACATCTGCTCCAGCCTCTCATCTGGGTGGCCTTTTTAATCATTATTTTCAATATGGGATCGGGCATCCTGGAAAATACGCTAGCATTGACGACCATGGTTCTTCTCTTGCAGTCGAGCCTGGCTGCATTTGCCCCCTCCGCCCTCTTTGGCCGGTGGAAGGAGGATTATTATAAAGAGAAGCTGGAGTGGGATGCCTTCCGGACGTTCCTGGGAGACTTTGCCATGATCCAGAGGTACTCGCCCCAGGAACTGAATATGTGGAAGGAGTGGCTTATCTACGGCACTGCCCTCGGAGTGGGGGACAAGGTGGAGAAGGCTTTGAAGGACCTGAACATCACCATTCCAGAGGCGGTGGCCATCCATACCATCCACACCAGCTTCAGCCATGCCTACTCCGCCAGCGCTCCCAGATCCAGCAGCTCAGGAGGATTTGGAGGGGGAAGCGGTGGGGGATTTGGCAGTGGCGGCGGGGGAGGAGGAGGTGGGTGGAGGGGCGAGGTAGCGCCCCCTCATCTCATCCTTCATTCTTTAGGAACTATTATGAGCAATATCTACCCATCGAATTTCCTCTTTTGGCGGCAGATTAGGGGCAGAGAAATCTTCCCAGCCGTATGATCAGATCATGTTCTTATGAGGAATAACGCAATCCGTCAGCATTATCTTTAGAGATCCGGAAGAAAACGGATATGAATTATTATGATCTTTTCTTAAATAGCTTTAAACTTAAAACAGAGACATTTATGATTTGGCTCTGGCAAAAGGGCCAAGCTTAAATAAGTGGAGATTTGGACAGCCCATCAATCGTGGTTCAAGAGAGTGGGATTAATGCTCAGCGTGGAGAGAACAAATAATAAAGGAGAGGTCGAAGTAGCGATCTGTCCGTTGTGCAACTTGAAGGTGGAATTCTTGGGCGCACCGATGGTCAGGTGTTATACCACCGGGGAGACCTATGAGCAGGATGAGATCTTGTGGACTCCCAAATCCAGGGTCTCGAAGAAGACAGGGTATGATGCAGAGAACATCAGAGGAAATGGAGTAGAGGACTTCCTGCCCAATGCCCTCCCCGCAGAAGAGGAGTGTGAGGAGTAAAAGCGCGGGCAATGCGGGCTATTAGCGCATATTTTTTCTAAAAGAGGACGTTTGCATTTGCAGTTTAATTTGGCTGATCCATTCGATTTCTGATTTAAGAATGCGAAATCATGTTACCATTCTCGCCATCTGGATGTCCATTACTATAAATTAAGTAAGTTGTTTATAATATAGACGACACCCACAATATATGAAAAAATTAAAGCTATCTGCTATTATGCTTCTGGCAGCTCTTTGTATGGACTTTGCCGGGGCGCAGGATTGGACCAGCGGGCTTTCCTACCCATCGTTTACGGATACCGCGGATCCTAATGGTTGGAGATCGTGGATATGTCTGGCAAATCCCTACAATGGTCCAGCCGATTATAATCTGGAAATATGGGATCAAAGCGGCAACTATATAGGAGGCAAATACGGTCATCTAGCAGCTTTAAGTTCGATCTTCATCCGCCCCAGAAATATTGTGGGCTATGATTGCTCGGGAAGTGCTACTGTCGTCTCAACCATACCATTGACCGGGATTCTGGAAAAAACAAGAAACAATAACCAGATGACGAATTCCTATAGCGCCGATCGATTGGAATATCAGATCCTGACGTCCTCGGGATATGCCTCTTCAGGTATGATAATTGGAAACGGGACAAATCCATCATAGACTCTTTAATATGCCGCAGGGCTTGACGAATATCTTTTTTCAGCTTGTTATTGTATTCAGGCATGTCAATCCAACTTTTTTTAGGATTCTGTCCTTTATGTGCTCATTAATATTGAGTTGAATTACAGTAAATTTACGCCGAGGGTGGGATTCGAACCCACGATCCGCGGAGCGGAACAGGTTTAGCAAACCTGCGCCATACCAGGCTAGGCGACCTCGACTCAGCCCATTAGGCTTGATCTTTCGCTATTTAAAATCTACGCCAAAATCACGCCGCAAGATCATCAGTGCAGGGGCTCATAAAAACCGGCAATGTTCATTAAAAATCTGATTTGCAGTACCAGCAGGCAAAAGAAGAAATCAAGAAGTCTGGCCCTTGTCTCATCTCACGCAGGCTAAGAGGTCCTTGCTGGTGATGATGCCCACCAGGGCCCCATCCTTCATCACCGGCAGCCTTCTGATATTGTGCTTTCGCATCAGCCCCGCCGCCCTTTCGGTGGAATCATCGAGGTCAATGGTGATCAGAGGTCCAGGGGTCATGATATCCGTGACGCGGACCCTGGCCGGGTCCAGCCCTTTGGCAAATACCTCCAGGAAGATCTGGCTGGTGGTGACGATTCCCAGACACTCCTTGAGGAGACACTCCTTCGCCACCAGAACGCTCCCTTTCTTCTGCGCGGCCATCACCTTTATGGCATCCAGCACCATGGCCTCGGGAGGCACGGTGACTATGGGATAGCTCATCAACTCTCTGACCTTCATGCCATGACCATTCCTTCGCGCGGCATGGATAATAACCGCCGCCGCCCTTGCATTTCCAATCCACTTATTGCCGCTCTACCAAGATAAATCAGACGCTCAGGATATGTAAAGTCAATGACATCTCAGGCTCTTCGCTAAATTGTCTGGGCGATGTACAGCAGAGAATTTTCCTTTGTGTCTTAGTGCCTTTGTGGTGAGGCCTAAGCATCACGATTTCACCACAAAGACGCAAAGGCACGAAGACGAGAGAGATTGTGGCCACAGGTTTGCC
>JGI11944J13513_1000569_pt1 | contig 34523 bp, 29 predicted proteins | sample TerdegcoTASludge_FD_13513 | JGI IMG/M metagenome (IMG submission 13513) | reverse complement strand
ATTACAGTCAACTGGTCGTCCGCGTCATAAATCACAAAATTCCGGTCCCGCCCGAAAAATTCCTCCTGGCGTCGCAAAATGCGCACACAAGCGGCGTGGAAAGTGCAGATCCACAAGTCGCGGGCTATATCCGGAACCATGGAGTTGATTCGTTCCCTCATCTCCTGGGCGGCTTTATTGGTAAAGGTTATTGCCAGAATATGGCGCGGCCGGATCCGTTTTTCCTTTAAAAGGTATGCCACCCTGCTGGTCAGCACCCTGGTTTTTCCGCTCCCCGCTCCGGCTAATACCAAAAGCGGACCGTCCCCGCCGGTCACGGCTTCAACCTGAGGAGGATTCAAATTAGCGATAAGATCCATATATAATCCCTTTCTAAAAATAATTAATAACGTTATGGAATTGTTATTATAATCCTATACCGTTCTTTAGATTAGGGCAACCATAAATGTCCGTAAAAAGCCTTTCGCTGCCCGTTTTCATGAGTACCCGCTTGATCAATTCCTGCTGAGTGCTAAAATGTAAGGTAATATGCTGGACAGAGGTGAGGTTTTTGCTGAGAGTAGCTTTAGGCCAAATGGAAGTAATACCCGGAAGACCGGATCTAAATACCCGGACAATGCTGAAGATGTTGGAGGGTGGGCGGCAGGCCCAGATTGTTATATTTCCGGAAATGTGCATCCCCGGTTATCTGATTGGTGACACCTGGGAACAACAAGCCTTTCTCCGGGACTGCGAAAGACATGGCCGCATGATCACAGAAGCTTCCGCCGGCTTATGCGTTTTATTCGGCAATGTGGGAATAGATTGGAGCAAAACCGGCGACGACGGCAGAGTGCGCAAGTACAACGCCTTCTTTATCGCGCAAAACGGCAAACTGCGTGGTGATGAGAATTTCCCCTACCCTTTCCGGATCAAAACATTACAACCAAATTACAGGGAATTTGATGACACCCGACATTTCTACAGTCTGCGCAAGCTGGCCCCGGAACTGGGGAAAAGCGTCGAGGACATGCTTCAACCGGTGCGTCTGAACATAGCCGGGGAGTCTGTCAATATTGGATGCATTCTTTGCGAAGACGGTTGGAGCGAGGACTACAGCGTTAAAACCATAGCGTCTGTTCACCGGAATGGACCGGTGCACCTGTTTGTGAACATCTCCGCCTCGCCGTTCACCCTGGGCAAAAACAACAAACGCAACCGGGTCTTTGCCAAACAGGTTGAAAGCACGGGGGTTCCTTTGATTTATGTGAATAACGTGGGCACGCAAAATAACGGCAAAACCGTTTATACTTTTGACGGTTTCAGCACTATATATAACGGTAAGGGAGAAATAATCGACTACTGCCCTCCTTTCACCCAAACGTTGAAATGCATTGACCTGGACTTAACCCAAAAGGGAGAAGACCATTCTCCGGTCACAGTGCCGGACGACCAGGGCATGGACAGTGTTTATCAAGCTCTTAATTACGGCATAGACAAATTCACACGTTCAATAGGCATGGAAAAAGTGGTGATCGGCGCTTCGGGCGGCATCGACTCGGCTGTCAGCGCCGCTTTGTATACGCAGGTGCTGGGACCGGAGAATATATTACTCGTAAATATGCCAAGCATATACAACTCCGCGACCACCAAGGACTTGGCCGCTAAACTGGCCCGGAATTTAAGCTGTCAGTATACCGTTATGCCTATTCAAGAATCAGTCGATTATACGATCAAACAAATCAGCCATACTCCGGTAGTCGACCTGAAAAACGGCCGTCAATTCAACCTTACAGTCACTCCTTTCGCGGCTGAAAATATCCAGGCCCGCGACCGTTCAGCCCGGGTTCTGGCCGGGCTGGCGGCGGCCTTTGGCGGGGGTTTCGTCTGCAATGCCAATAAGAGTGAAATGACCGTGGGTTACTCCACGCTATACGGGGATCTGGCCGGCTTCCTGGCGGCTCTGGCCGATCTTTGGAAGCATCAGGTCTACGCTCTGGCCGGTTATTTAAATGAACATGTATACGAGAGGGAAGTCATCCCCCAAAAAACTATCGATATCGTTCCCAGCGCGGAACTTTCCTTTGAGCAAGCCGTGGAACAGGGCAAGGGCGACCCGATTTTTTATCCGTACCATGATTACCTGTTTCATGCTTTTATGGAAGCTTGGAACAGGTCGGCGCCTGAAGATATCCTGGATTGGTACAGGCAGGGTATCCTCGAAGAAAAAATCGGCTGTCAGCCCGGCCTGGCCAAACAGCTTTTCCCCAGCGTCCGCGAGTTTATCGCCGACCTGGAGCGCTGGTGGAAACTATATACCGGCATGGCTGTCGCCAAAAGAATTCAAGCCCCGCCGGTCCTCGCGATAAGCCGGAGAGCCTATGGATTCGACCACCGCGAGGCGCAAAACGGGCTTTTAAACACTGCCCGGTACTATGAGTTGAAAGAACAGCTCTTGAATACACTGAAAAAATACTAGCTTAATAGCACATTAAAAATTGGCCCGAATATATTATTGTTGTACGACAACAATATGAAGCTCGGGCAACGGCGCCGTGAGTAATTCAGTACTCCGCGCGCTTTTTTATTTTACAGCCCGTTTCCGCCGTTTAATAACTTAAAGAGCATTGATTTACAAGGTTCCAAGAATAAAAAGGAGCGTGAAAGCCTGATGTGCGGCATTACAGGTTGGATAGACTGGGAAAAGGATCTAAATCAACAGCGCCACCCTCTGGAATCAATGATTGAAACATTGGCCTACCGCGGGCCGGACGCCTCAGGAGTGTGGCTTTCGACACGCGCGGCTTTAGGCCACCGCCGGCTGGTCGTGGTTGATCCGGCGGGCGGCGGACAACCGATGACCCGCCGGCGCGGGGCTCACACATACACGATCACCTATAACGGCGAGTTGTACAACACGCTAGATTTGCGGCGGGAACTGGAAACACGCGGCTATAATTTCCTTACCCAAAACTCAGACACCGAAGCGCTCCTGTTCGCTTTCATGGAGTGGGGCGCGGCTTGCGTGGAACGTTTTAACGGTATTTTCGCGTTTGCGATTTGGAGTGAATCCGACCAGACCCTCTTTCTCGCCCGTGACCGTCTCGGCGTCAAACCATTATTTTATACACAGCGCGGCAGCGCCTTTCTCTTCGGCTCCGAACTGAAAGCACTGCTTGCCCACCCGGCGGTCCGTCCCGAAGTGGGCGCGGAAGGCCTGGCCGAAATTTTTGTCATGGGGCCGTCCCGCACACCGGGGCACGGAGTATTCCGCGGGGTTGCGGAACTGAGGCCGGGACACTGCCTGACTTATAACCGCGGCGGGATTCATATAAGACAATACTGGGCGCTGGAAAGCCGGCTACACGAAGACGACTTGGACGCCACAGCGGCTCACGTGCGCGAACTCTTTCAGGATACTGTTAAACGCCAGCTTGTCGCGGACGTGCCGGTCTGCACCCTCCTGTCAGGCGGCCTCGACTCAAGCGCGATCACGGCGCTTGCCGCGGGAGCGTTCAAACAAGCCGGCCTCGAACCGCTTCACACTTATTCCGTAGACTATGTTGGCAACGACCATCATTTCCAACCAAACCGCTTTGAACCCGGCGCTGACGAACCGTGGGTGAGACGTGTTTCCGATTCCTTCGGCACGGTCCACCATAAAATTTTAATCGACACCCCTCAGTTGGCCGAAGCGCTAGGATCAGCCGTACGGGCTAACGACTTGCCCGGCATGGCCGACGTGGACTCCTCTCTTTATCTATTCTGCCATGAGATAAAAAAAGAAGCCACGGTCGCCCTGTCCGGTGAATCGGCGGATGAAATATTCGGCGGGTATCCCTGGTTTCACAATGAAGAAGCGTTAGCGTCCGGAACGTTTCCCTGGATCAGCATGATACGGGACAGGGCCGGCTTGCTTTCACCCGAACTGGTTGAGCTGATCAAGCCTGAAGAATACGTGAACGAACGCTATCGCGACGCTTTGTCGGAAGTGCCCCGCCTCGCGGGTGAACCGCCTGCCGAAGCACGCATACGCGAAATCTTTTACCTTTGTATAACACGATTCATGCCCACCCTGCTTGACCGCAAGGACCGTATGAGCATGTCAAACGGCCTTGAAGTGAGAGTGCCGTATTGCGACCACCGCCTGGCCGAATACGCCTGGAACATTCCCTGGGCCATGAAAACATGTGACGGAATGGCAAAAGGTATCCTGCGCCGGGCACTCAAAGGCATTCTGCCCGATGATGTGCTCACACGGCGCAAGAGTCCATATCCGAAGACACATAACCCTTCCTACTTGACTGCTGTCAAGGATTGGGTCCTGCGCATCCTTGACGACCGCACCTCTCCCTTGCATCAGCTGGTGAACACCGGCAAACTCCGCTCCATGGCCCAGTCCGGCGATATGGTCTTCGACCGGCCGTGGTTCGGCCAGCTCATGCGCGGCCCCCAGCTTCTCGCTTACCTGGCCCAGGTTGATGTCTGGCTGCGTGAATACCGGGTTGCCGTCCGGTAAGAGTTATATCAAAAATATATTTGAAACAATTTGCTAACGAAGCCCTCGAATCGCCTGCCGGCGGAAAACGAGGGCTTCTGAGTTCAGCTTCCCTATGGGTTTATTTCTCCGCAACTATTTTGGTGCCTAGAACGCTCCATATACGCGGGTCCTCCATACCGAGCCGCCAGACGGCAATACCCCCAAGGGTGTAACTGTTAACGATGTCAAGCTTGCAGGTCAGGCTGGAAGCGTTTTCAAACCATACCTGGTGTTCTCTTCCATAATTCCAGTAATAGAAGTACGGCACTTTTCCGGACTCGTCCCATTGTATGACTGCTCCCCTGGAAACCGCTATATCCATAGCCTGGCTGTAGGAAAGATAAGTCGGGCCAGCCTGACCAGTTTCCCAGTCAAAGCCATAGCCGGGTATGCCCAGGAGAATTTTTTCCGGAGGGATATTTTGCACAGCGAACTTCACAACACTCTCAACCCAGCCGGATGAAGCTATCGGACCCGGCCCGCTGGAATAGCCGTGTTCGTCGTAGGACATGATGATCACATGATGTGCATACCGGCCAATCTCACTGTAGTCAAAGGGACCGGACCAGGTATTGGAACGGTCGTCCCACGTTTTGGCCGGCACGCAGACTGTAACCTTGTAACCCTGCTTGTCCAACCTCTCGTACAGCTCTTTTACCAGCAGGGAGAACTTGTCCCGGTCCCACAGGTATACATTTTCAATATCAAGGTTGACTCCGCCATAACCGTATTTTTTGATCAAGCTTTCCAACTGGTTGATGAACGTTCTCCTGGTATCAGCAGTAGCCAACATCTCCGAGGCCAATTTTTTAGCGTCGATCTGGCCGCCGTACAGCAGGTTGTGAACCAGAGCCAAAGCCTGAACGTTGTTCCGGCGAGCCTCTTCGATAACAGCAACTTTGTCTTCAGTGGCCGGTTCATCACCGCTTTGATGCTCCCATATTTCCATCCCGTTCTCAGGTGAAAGCCTGTACCAAAACGGGGCAACAGCGCTTATCAGTTCGCTGTTGGTTGTCATACTGTTGTAAGAACTGGGCTGATCCATTTCTCTGTCCACATAGAAACCCAGAACATAAAGGCTGTTGTTATTGCCGGAAGATGGAATGTAAACCTTGCCCTGCGGTATACGGAGTAGTTGACCGGGATAAATCATGTCGGACTGGAGGTTATTTGCAATTTTTAACTCATCTATCGTTGTCCCGTATTTTTTGCCGATGGAAAACAGAGTATCACCTTTTTGAATTATGTATGTCCGAGCTAGAATTGGAGACGCGCATATTAAAACAGCGACTATAACAGTTAATATAAAAGCAATATTTTTTATTCTTTTCAAAAAAACTCCTCCTCGTATCCCGGATAAACAAATTATACAGGAGGAAGAGATAGTATTCACTGTGTAATAAGTGGTAATTGTATAAAGACATGTGATCGTTTTTTCTATCATTACCGCTTATTGACTTAGAAAACTTAGTAGTCTATATTGTTAAGGCCTATGTATAGTGGTAAAATTTAAAACTGAAATCTTATTATCATGGGGATTAGGATTCAGACTTCGGTGGGAGGTAGAATCCCCCACCGAAGTCCCGAAGTTCGGCGGAAGCTAAAAAAGTACACTATTATTCGAAGGTAATTTTACGAGGTAATCAAAATGAACAAGACAATGATCTATGTACTGGAAACACGTCCTCAATTTATTATTCTGTCCATAGCATGCGTACTGGTCGGTGCAGGCGCAGCGTACTGGAAGGCAGGCAGCATTAACCTTTACTATCTTGTCATTGCCATGGTTGGAGCCATTTCGGCGCATGCTTCAGTAAACATACTGAATGATTATTGTGACTACAAGAGCGGGCTTGATGAGATGACTTTAAAAACTCCTTTCAGCGGCGGCAGCGGTATTCTGCCCGGCAAGAAGATGTCCTCCAAAGCCGCCCTTTACTATGGCCTGGCGACTTTGAGTATAGCAATTATACTGGGTTTTTATTTAGTGTTTGCCCGGGGCTGGCAGATACTCTTGGNGGGCGTCCCGGGGATATTNCTGATTGTTTTATACACCCGGTATATAACCCGTTCNCCCTTGCTGTGCCTGTTGGCGCCAGGCTTGGGATTCGGACCCTGTATGGTTATGGGCACTTATTTCGTAATGCAGGGATTTTATGATGTTACATCCGTGGCTGTTTCTCTAATCCCATTCTTTTTTGTAAGTAATCTTCTGCTGCTGAATCAATTCCCGGATATCGAAGCCGACCGCACCGCAGGACGCCGGCACTTGCTGACCTTAATTGACCTTAAGGGAAATACTTATATTTATTCCGCCTTAAACTTTGGAGCCTTTCTTGTGCTGATCATCAGTGTTTATCTGAAATTGCTGCCGTTATTAACCCTTGTGGCATTGATTAGTCTGCCGCTCGCGATAAATACCACTATTGGCGTCAGTAAAAACTGTGACGATATTCCATCTTTGTTGCCTTATTTGGGGAAGAATGTCCTCCTTATTCTTTCCACACTTTTTCTCGTAGCAATAGGGTTATTCTTTTCTTGATAATATTGCCTTCCTTCAATACCTTCCTCTTTTCCGACATGCAAAAATTTATTCCCGTTTCATCTATATATTCAGCTGATAATTCGGAATACTAACAGCAAGCGGAGTCAACGGTAAATGAATACCTGGAAATCCGGCTTGTCTATTTTTTGACTTGGGGAAGGATGAGGATCTTGAAAAAAAATTCAGGATTATTTGCGATAGCATTAATAGTAATATTCTGTCTTATTGCTTTCTGTTATGCGTTTGTGGTAAAGAAGAATTCAATTACGGCCCAGTCAACTGCCGGGCTATTTCAGAAACAGCCGGAAGAAGCACCCGAATACCCGCCGGGCAGGTTTACCACCATCATTGACGAGCAGGAAAACGTACTGTCAATGATGTCCAGGGCTGTATACATAGGAGATGAAATTTACACTTCCGAAGGGAAGATCTATCGGCTGGACAAGGTGGAGGGCGACCGGGCGTCGGCAAGATTTTTGGGTATAGACCCGCAAATAGTAGCCTATAATGAGTTTTACGCATCTCAGGAAATACCGGTAATTAATAATAACACCGCAAACAAAACGTCGCCGCCGGCCAACTTTGCCATTTACCACACTCACAGCGACGAGTCGTACATACCTTCCGACGGCACCGAGTCCATAAACTTCAAAGGTGGTATCTACAAGGTAGGCATGATCATAGCCGAGCGCTTAAGAAAAGCTGGGATGGGAGTAGATTACGACCAAACACCGCATGACCCGCACGACAATAACGCTTATGTTCGTTCGCGGCGGACGGCGGTAAAGCTGTTGGGCAACAACCCGGTGGCAATGTTTGACGTACACCGTGACGGTGTGCCTGATCCAAATTTTTATAGAGATAAAATCAGTGGTCAGAACGTGGCCAGACTTCGTCTTGTAATAGGCCGGGAAAATCCGCGCATGTCGGCAAATCTGGATTTTGCCAAACAGATGCTGACTGCTGTAAATAATATCCATCCAAAGGTGGTAAAGGAAATTTTCGTGGGGAAAGGTAACTATAACCAGGATTTATTGCCCACCGCTCTGCTTATCGAGGCAGGTACTTACACCAACACCAGGGAGGAAGCCGAACGGGGCGTCGCCCTGTTTGCTGAAGCGCTGCCCCCAGCTCTTGGCATTAATACTGCTTCTCCGGCTCCCCAAGGACCGGCAGCCCCAAGTGCGTCCACAGAGGCAACCAGGGGTTCATGGAAGGCGCTGGGGTGGCTGCTGGGAATGACAGTTTTTGCCGGCCTGGCGTTTATACTGATTAGTGACGGAAACCTATTCAACGCCAGAAAAAGGTTTTCAGATTTTATCAAAGAGATTATGCCTCTTGTCCCGCGCCGGGCGGCACGTAAACCGGAGCTCAATAACGAAAATAAAAAGAATAACGATTAAACATAAAATATGCGGAAACTGTTAACTCTCCTGCATTTTTGCGGACGCGGTATTTATTACCCCTCAGCGCCAAAACCTATTTTTTCCATTCCTTCCCGTAAATATTGTTGAGCCAGATCAACATATAGCTGCTTGCCCCACGTCCAAAATTCAACGTCTCTGGATTCAACTTCTCTTATAATACGGGCCGGGTTACCGGCTACCACAACTTTTTCAGGCACACTCTGCCGATTCCTGACAACACTTCCCTCGGCAACAATAGCCCAGTATCCGACTTTGGCATGCAGGCTCAAAATAGCTCCCATGCCAATGACAGCATAGTCAGCAATATCTTCCGCGTGGATTATCGCGCCGTGCCCCGCGGTTACACTCCGTCCAATCCGGCAGGTACCGCCCGGCGGCGCGTGTATCACTGTGCCTTCCTCAATCGCGGTCCCCGAACCAATGACGATAGTCCCGTAATCACCCCTGAGGATGGCTCCGTGCCCTATGTAGCTGTTTTCACCTACCCGGACGTCACCGATAACCATGGCCAGTTCACTCACGTAACTTCCCGCACCAATTACCGGCTCCCTACCGGAGAAACGATACAATGACATGAGAATGCCTCCAAACAATTATGAAAATAATGTTTAGGATCGCGCCCCGTATACCTTGTCCGGGTCGAACAATTTTTCACCTACCACGGAAACGGTCCCGTCCTGTTCCAGCCGGTAATGAAAACAAGTGCGGTATCCTTCATGACAGGCTGCTCCTTGTTGCTCCACCTTCAACAGGAGAGTGTCGCGGTCACAGTCGTAGAACACCTCTTTCACCCGCTGGACGTTGCCCGAGGTTTCTCCTTTATGCCAGAAGACCTTCCTGCTGCGGCTCCAGAACCAGGTTTCACCGGTGGCCAGTGTTTTTTCCAAAGATGCCTGGTTCATATAAGCCATCATCAGCACCTCTCCGTTGCCTGCGTCTTGGACTATGGCCGGAACTAGGCCTGCCTCGTTGTATTTGATCCTGTTTAAATCCATAAAATAACCCCCGTTACGTAAAAACTATCATACTTGCCGCAATCTTGCCGCAAGGGACGTGAATTAGATTCTAACCGCGATGCCAACGGATCGCAAGTATTTCTTCGTCTCCCGGATTGAATACTCGCCATAGTGAAAAATTGAAGCGGCCAGGGCGGCGTCGGCTTCTCCCTCAGTCAAACCTTCGGCCACATGCTGTAAAGTACCGACCCCACCGGAAGCGATTACAGGTATATTTACCGCTCTCGCTATGGTCCGGGTCAAGGGGAGATCAAATCCGTCTTTAGTGCCGTCCCGGTTCATGCTGGTGAGCAGTATTTCCCCCGCTCCGAGCGATTCGACTTTTTGAGCCCATTCCCGCGCATCGATCCCGGTGGGCGTACGGCCCCCATGGATGTAAACCTCCCAGCTGGCCGGTCCTGACTGCCGGGCGTCAATGGCAACCACGACACACTGGCTGCCGAATCTACCCGCGGCTTCCGCCACCAGATTCGGGTTCTTCACCGCCGCTGTATTGACAGACACTTTATCCGCGCCAGCCGTGAGGATGGCGCGAATGTCCTCCAGGGTGCTGATTCCGCCGCCCACAGTATATGGGATAAACACCTCGCCGGCAGTGCGGTAAACCATATCCAGGGTAGTTTTGCGCTCTTCAAATGATGCTGTGATATCCAAGAATACCAGTTCATCCGCCCCTTCCCGGTCATAAAAAGCAGCCAATTCAACCGGATCGCCGGCGTCACGCAGATTAACGAAATTCGTTCCTTTAACAACCCTGCCGTTAGCAACGTCCAAACAAGGAATAATCCTTTTCTGAAGCATATTTACGCCTCCGTTTCTTCCCCGGCGGCAATGGCCAGCGCTTCTTTCAACGTAACGGTTCCGGCATAAAGCGATTTGCCGATGATCACTGAATCAATACCCAGATGCTCTAATTTTTTTACTGCCCTCAGGTCATCCGCAGTGGAAACACCGCCTGAAGCGACTATCTTTAAGCCGGTTGCCCGGGCAAGCTCCCCGGTGGCTTCGAGGTTTGGTCCCTGCAGAGTACCGTCACGCCTGATGTCCGTAAACACAACTCTTTGAACGCCCCGGTCCTGCATTTCTCTGGCCAGCTCCAGAGTGCTCTTTTCCACAGTCATACCCCAGCCTTCAATGGCCACACGCCCGTTTCGCCCGTCAATACCCACCAGTATAGCCTCCCCGAATTTGCCGCAGGCCTCGGAAACCATTTGCGGCCTCAAGATAGCCGCCGTTCCGAGGATCACCCTGGTCGCGCCCAGCTCCAGCAAGCGCTCCACAGTATCCAGACTTCTTATCCCCCCGCCAATCTGCACCGGCATATTGACAGCATTCAATATTTCACTGATTACGTCCATGTTCTTGGGAGCGCCTGCAAACGCGCCGTCCAAGTCAACAACGTGCAGCCAGCGGGCGCCCTGTTCCTGCCAGTGAACGGCCATGGCCACCGGATCGTTTGAATAAACTGTTTCTTGGTCCAACTTGCCCTCCACCAGCCTCACACACTTGCCGGCGCGCAAGTCAATTGCGGGAATAATCAACATCCTTCAACCACTCTCCCGAAATTCTCTAATATTTTTAAGCCCAGGATACTGCTCTTTTCCGGGTGAAACTGAATTCCGTATATATTCCCCTTCCCCACAATACAAGCAAAACGCACCCCGTACTCAGTCAGCGCCAGGGCCAATTCCTCCTTGGCCGGGTCTACATAATAAGAATGGACAAAATAAAATGAAGAAAGGTCGGGAATACCCTCTAGCAGCGGATCCGGACGTTTTATTTCCAACTGGTTCCAGCCCATGTGCGGTATTTTTAACCCCTCCGGCAGGCGGCGCACCCGGCCCGGGAAAATACCAAGCCCTTCCGAGATTCCCCACTCTTCACTTGTTTCAAAAAGGAGCTGCTGTCCCAGGCAAATACCCAGGAATGGCTTTCCGGCTTCAACCGCCCGGTGAATGGCATCATCCATGCCGCCCGACCGCAGGTTGACCATGGCATCGGCAAAAGCGCCAACTCCGGGAAGAACCACCCCGTCGGCTTCATCAACTTGTCCCGGATTTACAGCTACAACAGTCTTGACGCCAACTTTCTCAAAACCTTTGTGCACACTTCTGAGATTTCCCATACCGTAATCTATAATAGCAATCATTTTATCCTCCAACAAACATAGCTTTTGGAAAAGAAATACTAACTAACTTTATAGAACTCCTTTTGTGGTTGGAATGCCGCTCATGCCGCTCGCGGCAACGGCTTCCCGCAGAGAATGCCCTAAAGCCTTGAAAATCGACTCAATAATATGGTGGGTGTTTTTGCCCGCCAACAAACGGACGTGCAGATTAAACTCACCATTCATAGCCATAGCCCTTAAAAATTCCTCAACTAACTCGGTCTCAAAATCTCCAACCCGCTGCGCCGGCATGGGCGCGTCGAAAGCTAAAAAACCCCGCCCGCTTAAATCAACCGCAACTAAAGCCAATGCTTCATCCATGGGGATGATTGCGCTGCCGTAGCGCTTAATCCCCTGTTTCCCGCCCAGAGCTTCCTTTATGGCGCGGCCCAGGCAGATACCGGCGTCTTCAACGGTATGGTGCCCGTCAACAGCTAAATCTCCTTGTGCCGCAATTTCCAGATCGAAGCTGGCATGTTTGGCAAAGAGCTGCAGCATATGCTCGAAAAACGGCAACCCGGTCTGTATCCGGAAAGCCCCTGTGCCATTTAAGTCTACAGTCAGATTTATCTCGGTTTCCCTGGTTTTACGACTGACTGTGCCTTTGCGTAATCTGCTCATAAAGAGTTCTACCTTTCAAATTCAATTTACGTCTTCAGGATATCACCAAGAGCCTTCAGGAACACCCCGTTTTCCCGCTCAGTCCCCACTGTCACCCGGAGGCAGCGTGACAAGGCCGGGTCATCTAAATAGCGGATTAAAACATCGCGTTCCAGCAGACCGTCATAAACCATCTTCGACGGCAACACCGTGCGGAACAGAATAAAGTTGGTCTCGGTGGGAAATACCTCTATACCGGGCAACCCGGCCAGGGCGGAAAAAAGGTGTTCCCTCTCCGCCAGGATTCTTTTTACTCTTTCCTGGAAAAGCGGCATGTTATCAAGCACAGCCCTTGCCGCCGCCTGAGAAAAAGAATTAACGTTATACGGCGGTTTTGTTTTAAGCAACTCTGTCATAACCGGACCGCGCGCCAGGAGATATCCCACCCGCATGCCGGCCATGCTGAGTGCTTTGGAAAATGTGCGCAGGATCACCAGATTAGGATAGTTTTTTAATAAAGGAGCACCGGTTTCACCGCCGAATTCTCCATAGGCCTCGTCCACCACCACCACGGCATTGGTATTTACCAGGATCTCCTCAATTACATCCAGCGGAGCAGCGTTGCCGGTTGGACTATTGGGGTTGCAGATAACAACAATTTTCACCTCGGGTTTTGCCGCTGCTCTTATTAATGATTTGACATCGAGGCTAAAATCTTCAAGGCGGGGAACCTTTAATTCCCGGGACAACGCGATACGTCCATGTATACCGTACATGGAAAAGGTCGGAGTCGCCACTGCAAACGCCGCCCCAGCGCCAAAAGCCAGCATCACCGTCAGGATAAGTTCGTCCGAGCCGTTGCCGACCATAATGTTTTCCGGTGCGACTCCGGTATAAGACGATAGTTTTTCGCGCAGCTTGACGGCATTTGTGTCCGGATAGCGATTGAAGTCCTGAGGAACAATGGTCTGGAAGATTTTATTTTTTACTTCAACCGGAAAATCGAAAGGATTTTCATTATCGGCCAATCTGATCATGTTTGGATAGGCGGGAGCATCATAGGGAATTAATACTTTTAAGTCATCCCGTGCCAGGGTGTTGATTGCAAAAATTGATCCCATCTTAACAGCCCTCATCTTCTTTTATTGCTTCATGTTCAAGCATCCTCACCCGCACGGCGTTGGCATGGGCGGATAAGCCTTCAACTTCAGCCAGCTTGACTATGGCGCCACCGGCTTCATTTAAGGCGGCCGGCGTATAAGAGAGCAAACTGGTTTTTTTGATAAACGCATCAACCCCCAAGGCTGAGTAAAACCGTGCCGTCCCTCCCGTCGGAAGAACATGGTTCGGTCCCGCCACGTAGTCGCCAACCGGCTCGGGAGTATGGCGGCCTAAGAAAACAGCGCCGGCATTTTCCACTCTGTTCAGCCAGTTAAATGGCTCGGTAATCATTAATTCCAGGTGTTCCGGAGCAAAGTGGTTGGCCAGGTCAAAAGCCTGCTCCAGGTTTTCGGTCACAACTATAGCTCCGTAATTTTCCAGGGATTTTTCGATTATCTCCCGGCGGGAAAGCAATGACGCCTGCCTGAATACTTCAGCTTGTACTTTGAGCGCCAGTTCACCGCAGGGGGTCAGCAAGACCACTGAGGCCATTTCATCGTGTTCGGCCTGCGACAGCAAGTCGGCAGCCACGAAAGACGGGGTGGCGGTATCGTCCGCAATAACCAGCACCTCACTCGGCCCGGCCAACATATCAATATCCACCTGTCCATAAACTTGTTGTTTGGCTAGAGTAACGTAAATATTCCCCGGACCGGTAATTTTATCAACTTTGGGAACAACAGCCGTTCCGTACGCCAGGGCGGCAATTGCTTGCGCTCCGCCAATTTTATAGATCTCACTCACCCCGGCCTCGGCTGCCGCCACCAAAGTGTGGGGGTCTATTTTCCCATCGCCGGCGGGTGGTGTGACCATGGCGATTTCTTGAACTCCGGCAACCCTTGCCGGCACCGCGTTCATCAGCACTGATGAGGGATATGACGCTTTGCCGCCGGGAACATAGATACCAACCCGGCGCAAAGGCCTGACCATTTGACCTAAAACAATTCCCTTACCGCCTGTCTCGAACCATGATTGCTGCAATTGTCTTTTATGGTAAGCAGTAATATTATGTAAAGCAAGACGAAGCGCCTCAAGGAAACTATCGCCGACGGACCGGTAAGCAGCCTCCACTTCATCATTGGCAACCTTTAACTCCCCAGACGCAAGCTTACTCCCGCCAAATTCGGCGTTAAACTCGCATACAGCCTCGTCGCCTCCGGCTTGCACTGAAGCAATAATACCGGCGACCCGCACCGCAATTTTCTCTTGATTATCCGTTTTCCTAATAAATATTTTATCTAATAAGGAATCTCCGGCTTTCACTATTTTTATTATTTCATGTCTCATCCCGATACCTCTTCAATACGTTAAAATACTACCATAATAAAATAATAAATCCCTTTCTGCGGCCTGTCAAGATAAATCTTCTCTCAACCGGTCCAAAACCAGCTTATAACCATCCGCTCCGTAATTCAGAGCCCTTTTCACCCGGCTAATCGTTGCCGTACTGGCCCCGGTGCACTGGGTGATTTCTCCGTAAGTCCGGTTTTCCATGAGCATCTTGGCCACTTCAAGCCGCTGGGCCAACGACTTAAGTTCCGCAACTGTGCAAAGATCTTCAAAAAACTGATAACATTCGTCTATGTCTTTTAAAACTAATACAGCTGCAAAAAGCTTATCCAGGATATCTTCCTTTAATTTCCCAGAGTACAAGTTTACCCCTCCGGTTTTATGATATTACTCTTTATCATTTTAATTCGTTAAAGCATTCAAAGCAAGCCTACCTTGCCGCCATGATTTCATGCCTGCCAGTATTCCCCGAAAAGCTCTTTCCACTTAGCCACCGACTTTCCTTTCTTGCCTGCGCGGTGATAGGCAACACCTTGAATTGTCGTGTTGTAAGAGCTGGTTAGATTAGTGGAAAAAATATTAAAAACCGGCGAACTGGCAAATATATATTCGTCAATATAAGTATTCGATTTGCTGGGATCGAGGATATATGGCTTCTTTATTTTACCGTAATAATTATATACGTATCTAAACCATTGATAAATCGATTCGTACGATATTTCCAGCTTAATCTGCGAAGCGATAAGATCGGTTAGCAGTTCCAGGTGAAAAGGATTTAGTACCGTGCAGTTTACCCGTTGCCACATTGTCAGCAAGCGAATAAACGGTAAAAATGTCGGACCATTTCGCTTAACCGCCTGCTCCATCCACTGTTCGGGGATGGCCGGGTTGGCGGATATCCAGAAATCACTTTTGGGAACCATAAATTGTCCTTGCCCGTCATTTATCACAGCCAGTACCGGTGTAATCATATACTCTATTTCCTGTAGTGAAATAACTATATTGTTATTATTCACAGTTACAGAATCAAGGTACCCTTGGGACAGAAAGTAAACCAGACGCTGCATGGTATCTTTCACCTCGCGGTACTGGTCCGCAGGAGGTGTCATTACCGCAATCAGCTCTACCGGCTCCAACGGTTTAACCATCGTACCTCGCGCGAATGCGCCGCTAAAAGACAGCCTGGCGATATTTAAATCATAAGCTTTTCCAATGTATGACATATATTTTCATATCCTATAGCTATATTATCTAAATCTTCTCTTGTCAGCGTCCATTGTTCCAGCATCTTACCAAGCATCGCATCTTTAACTTCGCACGCCGCCGACGTCAGTTCTGCCAACGGGGGCAATTCAATTCTGGCACGGGAGGCGGCTTTTCGTGTTTTTTTACCCACCACACCAGTAACGGCATTGGAGTTGTTAAACTGTACTTCAGGAACAAGGGTCTCTTCATTAATAAAACCGGTGGTCGCCAGAGCAAGCTCATAAACAGGAATACTCCCGAGTCCTTTTAACTCACGCATGCCGACATACCGGGAAATCAATTGTTCAAAGTCCATCAGGAAAGGTTTAATCATGTCCATTGTTGTTTCGTCAGTTAATATTTGATTCGGTAAGGATTGACTTGTCAGCCGGGCGCTCCGGTCAACCGTGTTTCCCAAATAATCCAATCCGTTAATATCGACTTTTTTGACAATGCCATGCACTAATCCAACCTTGGTACGAAAGGGATATTGATTCAAATGTATCGTTTGAACAAATTCGATGGAGGCGAGAATACCTTCCAGTGGAATCTTGAATACAACCATGATAGAATCCCCGATATGTTTGATTATTCTACCATTAAATCGCCGGCAGACCTCTGCCGCAACCTGATTGTGCTTTAAGGCCAGGTCAACTCCACGTAATTGCCCCATCTGCTTTTTCAGATGTGTTGAATCAACAAGATCAAAAAAAGCTACACATACCGCTTCCAAAGCGCCCAGTTCCTGATATTGCTCATATAAGGATGTCGCCACAGGTCTTACACCTCCGGGGCCAACGGTTAATATTACATATTTCTCACAATAAGGCTTTTAGCTCTAATATATTTTCAATTCACTTTCCCGGCGGTTTTTCGGGCTTTTTGAAATCAAGCAATTGCCCCATATTGGGGGGTGGTTCAAAACTCTCCGGTGAAATGTGTTCAATTTCCGGAAAGTAGGATTTGATTTGCTCCATCACGGATCGAATAACTTTTTGCGTATCCTTGTCTGAATTTTCAATAGTAAGATTCAACGCCAATCCCAATAGAAGCATCTCGTCATGCGAAAGATAAAGCTCATAGTCATTTAGCGGAAGTTCATTTATTTTTGAAATCGCCATAAGGCATACGCCGGAGATAATAGCAAACAACTCGTTTTCAATTTTGCTGCTAGTAACTTCACCATGTATATTCGTTAGTGTTCCAATAACAGCGTTTAATAACACCGGCACGTCTTCAGGCGGTATTTTTAGATTGTATAACGCGGAAAATACATAGCTATCATCCCCGGTCCGCAGGATAAATTCCCCCCTGCTTCCGACAAAACCCACCATTCGCCCGTTTTCTATTTCTATTTCCACCAGTGAACCGTTGATATATAAACTGGTGGCAAAATTATTTCTAAGTAAGGATGAAAATTCCGGATTCCCGGAATCATCTTTTACATACTCTGGTTTAAAAAACTGGCCGGCTTCTCCCGGCTCATAATCAATCTCCACATCTTCAAAATAGATTATTTGCGCTTCGATCAGTTGTTCCTCGTAATAATGTTCAATCAGAATGTAATCATCTATCAAGTCTTCAAGTATTTCAACAATATCATCTGAATCGAAAACAATTCGGCTGTTGACCAAATTATAATCCACTTTTTTCTCCCTTCAAATTAAGATGTTTAAAAAATAAGGTTAATATTTATTAATGTCCGGTATTCAGAATTTAATAGTCAGAATTCAGAATATTTCGAGATGATAACTCCTCATTTCTTATCCTGACTTCAGACTCCTGACTCCTTAGTGGTTACGAATAAAGTATATTCGATGGTTTATGATAAATTCCTCTCCCCTGTCTGTCATAAAATGAAAATTAATTTACAAAAAAGATAAAAAACATCCTAAGTTACCGGGTGCAAATTCTCCTCTACATGACCGGCAAATCGACCTTTCTCTCCTCCAAAATCAAAGCCCGGCGACTCGCCACGCGGTGTAAAATAAGTATGCAGCAGTTTTTTCGACATGTCGCTTAACGGGCGGCCCAGGAATTCTTCATAAATTTTTTTTACTGCCGGATTTTCATGGGCGCGCCTCAACTTCTTCGAATAATCGATCCGGTCCAGGGCATCAGCCCGGTTGTGGCGGTAATCCAACGATATCTCTTTATGTTCCCTGGTGCCGAATATCGGTTGACCGCCTCCTCCCACACAGCCGCCGGGACAGGCCATGATTTCCGCATAGTCAAATTGCTCGCCGGCTCTCAACCTGTCCATTAATTTCCTGGCGTTCCCGGTGCCATGCGCGATAGCCACTTTGATCCGCCGCCCCTTCAATTCCACCCAGGCTTCTTTTAATCCGCTAAAGCCGCGCAATTCCTCATAATCCAGAACATCCATCTCCCGGCCGGAAGTAAGATAATACGCTGTCCGCACCGCCGCCTCGATCACCCCTCCGGTAGAACCGAAGATCGCCCCGGCACCGCTGGCAATCCCCATGGGAGTGTCGTAATCTTCATCCGGCAAGTCACGGAAATTTATTCCCGCCTGTCTGATCATTCTTGCCAGTTCTCTGGTAGTTATGACCCAGTCCACATCTTTAAATTTGCTGGTGCCCATTTCCGGCCGGCTGGCCTCAAATTTTTTCGCCGTACAGGGCATGATTGCCACTACCACGATTTTTTCGGGATCGAGTCCCTGCTTCCCGGCAAAATAAGTTTTAGTCAGAGCTCCGAACATTTCATGGGGAGATTTGCAGGTGGACAGGTTTTCCAGATATTCCGGGTAAAAGTGCTCGGCGAACTTAACCCACCCGGGGCTGCAGGAGGAAAGCAGGGGCAGCTTGTAACCCCGCTCCAATCTTTCCAATAATTCATGGGCTTCTTCCATAATGGTCAGGTCAGCGGTAAAGTCCGTGGAGAACACCTTGTAAAAGCCCAGACGCCGCAAAGCCGCCACCAGTTTGCCGGTAACCACCGTACCCACCTCGTAGCCGAATAATTCACCCAGAGTGACCTGGATGGACGGGGCGGTTTGTACAATTACATACTTGTCCGGGTCTTCCAGCGCCTCCCATACGGAATCAATGCATTCTTTTTCCGTCAGGGAAGCGGTAGGGCAGGCAATTACACACTGCCCGCAGGTGATGCAGGCAACCTGGGAAAGATCCTGCATGAACGCCGGGGCAATCACCGTGTCATAACCCCGGTTGATAGCGGAGTAAACATTTACCTCCTGCACTTTGCTGCAAATTGCCTCACAACGGCGGCACTTGATACATTTGTTATAATCCCGGACAATAAACGAATTTTTATTATGAATCGGCAGCTGTTTCATTTCACCGGTGTATTTAATATTCCTGATACCCAGGTTGTCCGCTATATTTTGCAGTTCACAATTCAGGTTGCGGATACAAGTGGTGCATTCACGATGGTGGTCGGACAGAAGCAGTTCCACCATCGTTTTCCTTACCCTTCTCACCCGCGCTGAAGAAGTATGGACCACCAGACCTTCGGTTGCGGGAAAGGCACAGGAAGCCTGGAGCACCCTGGCCCCTTTGATTTCCACTTCAACAAGGCAGACCCGGCAGGAGCCAATCTCATTGATATGGCGCAGGTAGCACAGGCTGGGTATCTCAATACCCGCAGCGTGAGCCGCCTCCAGGACATTCATCCCTTTATCGGCTTCAATCTCCCTGCCGTCAATGGTAAGCCTGATTTTTTCCGCCTTTTTCTCCGGGTTGTCATAAAGCTGCCCGGCTCTCCTGACTACCGGTCCCGCTGAAAATTCCGGCGTTTTCATTGATCTTCGCCTCCTTATCGCTGCCTTTAACGATCGCTTCCTTCGGACACTTGGCAACACATGCCGCACATTTGACGCATTTCGCCGGGTCAATCCGGTACGGCTGTTTCGGCGCGCCGGAAATCGCCCCGGCCGCGCAGGCCTTGGCGCAAAGGCCGCAGGCTATACATTTTTCTTCGTCTACCTGGTAGCTGAACAAGCCCTTGCAAACACCGGCCGGACAGGTTTTATTCCTTACATGAGCAATATATTCGTCTCTAAAATAACTTAGCGTTGAAAGAACCGGATTAGGCGCGGTCTGGCCCAGACCGCACAGGGAGGCGTCGCGGATATCCAGGGAGAGCCTCTCCAAAATGTCCAGATCCTCCATTTCACCGTGTCCCTCAGTGATTCTTTTCAGTATTTCCAGCAACCTTTTCGTGCCGACCCGGCAGGGCGTACACCTGCCGCACGATTCGTCCTGGGTAAACTCCAGGTAAAACCGCGCCAGGTCAACCATGCAATTATCCTCACTTATCACGATCATTCCGCCGGAACCCATAATTGAGCCAATTTCCTTAAGTGACTCATAATCAATCGGCCGGTCGAGGAATTTTTCCGGTATACAGCCCCCTGACGGCCCGCCGGTCTGGATAGCCTTAAATTTCTTGCCGCCGGGGATACCCCCGCCGATATCAAAAACTATTGTCCGTAAAGACGTACCCATGGGCACTTCAATCAAACCGGTGTTTTTTATTTTTCCGGCCAGGGAGAATACTTTGGTGCCCTTCGTGGTGGCAGTGCCATACCCCTGGTACCATTCCCAGCCTCTCCGCAAGATAATTGGTATATTAGCGTAGGTTTCCACATTGTTAATCAGAGTTGGCTTGCCCCAAACCCCTTCCTGGGCCGGATAAGGAGGCCTGGGGCGGGGTTCTCCGCGCGCGCCCATGATTGAATGAAGCAGCGCGGTCTCTTCTCCGCATACGAAGGCGCCCGCCCCCAAACGCAGTTCAATATCAAAATTAAATAAAGTGCCCAAAAGTCCTTTGCCCAATAAACCTGTTTCCCTGGCCTGGCCAATGGCGATTTCCAGCCTCTCAACCGCCACGGGATATTCCGCCCGCACATAAATATATCCTTGATTGGCGCCGATGCAGTAGGCGGCTATAGCCATGGCTTCCAGCACGCTGTGCGGATCACCTTCAAGGATGCTGCGGTCCATAAAAGCGCCGGGGTCGCCTTCGTCGGCGTTACAGACAACATATTTGGGGGTGACATCCTGTGCGGCAGTCATCTCCCACTTCTTTCCTGTCGGGAAACCGGCGCCGCCCCTCCCCCGGAGGCCGGACTTACTGATAATGTCAATTATTTCACCAGGCCGCTTATTCAAAATAGCATCCGCCAGGGTATGGTACCCGTCCCTGGCAATGTACTCTTCTATATCTTCAGGGTTAATCACTCCGCAATTTTGCAGGACTATCCTTTCTTGCGCTTTAAAAAAATGAATGTCATTGATGCTCGGTATCCTCTTTCCGGTTAAATCCTCCTGGTAAAGCATTCTTTCCACCAGCCTGCCTTCCAACAGGTGGGTTTGCACCAGTTCCTTAACATCCTCGGGTTTTACCCGGCAGTAAAATATCTCTCCCGGATGCACCATAACAACGGGACCGTGCTGACAGAAACCGAGGCAGCCGGTCTTCATGACACGCACATTTTCATTTAAGCCATGCTCATCCAATTCCCGCTCCAGTTCCCGCAGGATAGCCTGGCTTTCGGTAGAAACGCAGGAACTGCCTGAACAGACCATTATTTGGGTCAGGCCGAGTCCGTTCCGGTGGCCAAGTCTTTGTTTGATAAGGGGATAATGTTTTTCTTTCAGCGCTTTTAGATCTCCAATATTTTCAATTTTCAATTTTTTCACCTTTCTGATATTCACGAACTATTTTCATAACATCTTTCGCCGCAATTTCTCCGTATACATCTTCATTTGCCAGCAGGACGGGCGCAAGTCCGCAAGAGCCAATGCAGCGTGTGCTTTTTAAAGTAAAAAGCTTATCTTGGGTGGTTTCCTCCTCGTCAATTTTCAAGTTTTCTTTGAGAGTGTCCATGATCTCCTGAGCTCCCTTGACATAACAAGCGGTACCCAAACATACTTTGATCTCATATTTTCCCTTCGGCTCAGTTGAAAAAAGGGAATAAAAAGTCACCACCCCGTTAACCTCACTGACGGGAATCCCGGTTTTGCTAGCAATATATGTCTGCACCTCTTCCGGCAAGTAGCCGAATATTTCCTGAGCTTTATGCAAAATCCCAATCAAATGGCCCGGTTTTTTTATATATTCTTTGATAACATTATCTAAATCTCTATATCGATTCCTCTCTTTGTCGGTAATTCTATCAGGAGCCTGTTTTTCAATTCCGGTTATGTTTTCATGCTCCTCATTGATAAAATCGGACATAATCAGCCACCTCCCGCCTTATTTCTATATTGTTTATCTTTCCACATCTATTTATACAACAAGAAAAAACCCGCCTCGTGATTAAGGCAGGTCTAAGATGTTGGCAATTGTTCAGAACAGCGGTCATAAAAGGATAAATTGGAATACAGGTGAAATAGCAAAATATGTCGAAATATCTCTAAATTATTTATCTACCTGCAACGATAAGATCTATAAGTCCATGTAGAAAGTGAGTAAAGGGCAACCATGAATTTCAGGGATATTAAAGCGTTATTGCCAATCTCAATACCCTTTATATTAATATACTTATCTTACAAGCTTTTCTTAAAAATTCAGGAAACGCAGTTGGTATCTTATGAGGCAATACGATACTCTTCTTACGCTGTATTATTGATTGGCTTAGTTGTTAGTTATTTTTCTAATCGAAATAGAGTTTTTTTCACATTAATAACATTACTATTGAGTCAATATTTATTGGTAGACAAAAAATTATACTTGAGCGTTGTTTATCCTGCCGTCTGCATCTTTATTCCATTAAATATAATAATATTTAGTTTCTTAACAGAACGTGGTGTTTTAACTCCGGGCGGGAAAAATCGGATAGCCCTGATATTTGTTGAGATTATTTTTACCGCTACAATATTTGGGACGAATAACCAACCTTTAATTAATCTCATCAATAAAAAAGTTTTTTCTTTAAGAATACTTAGCCAAACGCCTGTACCGCAGATAGCAATTTTATTATTACTTGCCGCCATATTGCTCCTGATAATAAGACAAAGTAAAAATATATCATCTTATGAAAGCTCATTTGCCGGCGTCATAGTTGCCTCTTTTATAGCCCTAAATTTCAAAGAAAATAATTTGGCCCTGGTTATATTTTTCTCCATATCGTCAGTCATATTGATTTTTGCAATAATTCAAGACCTTTATAGAAAGGCCTATCTGGATGAATTAACCGGCATTCCCACCCGCCGCGCACTTATGGAAGAATTGATGAAAATAGGCGGCAAATATACTATCGCCATGCTGGACATAGATTTCTTTAAAAAATTTAATGATACTTACGGACACGATGTAGGTGACAATGCGTTAAAGTTTGTCGCCGCGATGATGAAAAATGTCACCGGCGGGGGGAAAATCTATCGTTACGGAGGCGAAGAATTTACCATTATTTTTCCCGGCAAAGGAGTAGATGACGCTGTTTCCCACCTGGAGAAATTAAGAGGTAAAATCTCCAGCAGGGGATTTGTCCTCCGTGGACAGGACAGGCCCAAAAAGAATCCCCAAAAGGCTAAACCGAACAGCAGTTCTGCAAAGCGACTCTTTCTCACTGTTAGTATTGGAGTATCCGAGAAAACCGAAAAAAATAAAACGGCTGCAGATGTGATCAAGTCTGCGGATAACGCGCTTTACAGGGCGAAAGAGAACGGGAGAAACTGTATCAGCAAATAGGTGGTGAGGTTACCCCAGGTTTATTGCCGATTTTATCAAATTCACGATGTGTTGTTGCAAGTCATACCCCATATCCGGCCAAATGGGCAGGCTAAGCACTTCGGCCGCAGCCCGCTCCACATTCTTTAAAACTGGGCCACTCTCCCGGTAAACCGGAAGCTTGTGCAGGGGTACCGGATAATAAACCCTTGTTTCAACTTCTTGTCCGGCCAGATATTGTTGCACTTTGTCACGCATTCCACCCGGCACCCTGACAGTGTACTGGTGAAATACATGCTTGGTGAACGGCGCTTCATATGGTGTCGTTATTCCGGGTATTTCGTTAAATAATTCGTTATACCGCCCGGCAGCCAGTCTGCGTTTTTCATTCAACTTTTCAATATGAGGCAGTTTAACTCTCAAAACGGCTGCCTGAATTTCGTCCAATCGTGAATTATAACCGATCTCTTCGTGATAATACCTTTTCGCCGAACCATGCGCCCGCAGCAGTCTGGCCGTTTCGGCTATATGTTCGTCGTTGGTTGTGATAAGGCCCCCATCTCCGAATGCGCCAAGAATTTTCGACGGAAAAAACGAGAAGCACCCCGCCCTACCGGCAGCCCCCAATTTTTTACCTTCAAATTCCGCGCCGAAGGCTTGGGCAACATCTTCTATAACTAATAACCGGTATTTCTCCGCCTCCGCGAGAATTGCCTTCATATCTGCGGCGTGGCCGTATAAATGCACCGGCAGGACGGCCTTGGTGCGTGTTGTGACCGCGTTTTCAATTAATCCGGGATCAAGATTAAATGTTCTCGGATCAATATCGATAAAAACCGGAATAGCGCCCACCCGGCTAATTGATTCCGCAGTGGCAAAAAAAGTGAACGGCGTAGTAATCACTTCATCTCCCGGGCCTATTCCAGCAGCGTGCAAGCTGATAACCAAAGCGTCGGTTCCTGAATTAACCCCGACAGCATGTTTGACTCCCAGATAATCAGCCGCTTCTTGCTCAAAAGCTTTGACATTCGGCCCCAAGATAAATTGGCCGGAACGGATAACCTCTTGGATGGCGACATTAATTTTGTCCCACAGCAACCTTACTTCAGGTGCAAGGTCAAGCATAGGTATTTTTTTCACTTGATTGTCACCGGAATTAAATTTTAGCTTCTGTCTATACTCCGCCTGAACTTTTTTCAATAACCTGGGCGTAACAATTTATAAGTTTTGCCGTACAGTTGGCAGTGGACAGGTTTTCGGCGTTCTTCCTCGCATTATGGCTCATTTTTTCGCGCAGATCGTCGTTTTTCAGAAGAAGGGTTATTTTTTCGATAAATTGCAGCGGCTCCAGCTCCGTCAGGAATCCGTCGATGCCATCATCCACCATTTCAGAAACCCCGAAAGCTGATACGGCTACCACCGGCAGCCCGGCGGCTTTAGCTTCGCCGATGACAATACCCTGAGTTTCCGTAACTGAGGAAAACACAAAAATATCAGCCCCGGCGCAGCAGTTCACCACATCAGAAGGCGGCAAAACTCCTGTAAATGTTACTTGCTCAGCAATTCCCAGCTCTTTTGCTTTAGACTTTAATTCCTCTTCTTCAGGACCGCTCCCCACCAGCACAAGTCTTACCTTGCTCATTTCCCGGTTAATTATTGCGAAGCATTCCATGAGAAAGCCGATATTTTTTTCCAGCCCCAACCTCCCAACGAATAGAAGGACTTTTTCACCCCCGGGTAAATCAAACCTGCGCCTCAGCCAGTTCCGGTCCCCACTCTGAAAATCGGCCACTTTAATCCCGGTCGGCACTACGCGAATTGACGCTTTTACGCCTATTTTATGCAAATACTCTTCAATCGCAGCCGTCGGAACAATGACCAGGTCGCAATGGTTGCAAAAACCCCTGCTTATTCTTTGAGCCAGATCTTTCGTTAGCGATTGTGCAAATGGTATGTAATGCACGTATTGTTCATATAAAGTGTGAAAAGTAAAAACCAATGGTATGCCCAGCCTCCTGGCATACCTGGCGCCGAGACGCCCCAGCAGGAAAGGGGAATGCACATGAATCAAATCAAGGTTTAGTTTCTTGATGGTAGGCCTTAGCTTGATTGAAAAGGGCATCGCTAAAGCAAAGTCGCGGTTGGTCGGGGACGGTATCGATGAAAAACGGAATACCCTGTTTTCTTTACGGCAGTCGCGGTAGCTGGGCGCAAAAATAAAAACTTCATGCCCTTTGTTGGTAAGTTCTTCACTAAACGTTTGAATCGAACGGACAACTCCACTGGTATACGGCAGATAGCTGTCGGTAAAAATACCGATTTTCAATTGACCGGACCTCCCGGTAAAAAAAGTTGTATTGAACATTTAACATGCAAGATTCTAACACGGACCCCAATAAATAGCAAGGGCACCCGTTTGATTCCTTTCATAGTACGGTACGGTGTGCCCGAATACTTCCTGCTTGTTTATCTCTATAGAGCTCGTAAAAATTCAGGTCTGAGCAACTCCGGATGTGCCAGCGCCTTTTGGATGAGGGCAACCAGCTTCTCCTTGTCCTGGTTTAGCACGCCTTTTAACGGAAGGTAATTTGAAGCATGGTTGCTCCTGAACACACAGTTTGTCAGGGTCATATTTTCCAGCATAACTCTAAGTTCTTGAAGGGATTGCTCCGGTGTGAGCAGTTTAAACTCGCCCTTTTTCACTTTTCTGTCCATAAATGAATTTTCTGGAATCAACATGGTAAGCGCCGACAAATAAGCCGGGTTGATTGCACTTGCCGCCTCGGCGGTTGCCCTAGCGTGTTCTTCAGACAATTCCGGACCGCCCACCCCGATTATAACGGTGACAGACAGCGGTAACCCGGCTTCCATGGCTTTACGGCCGCCTTCAATTATCTCGGCGGCAGTCGAACCCTTGTGAATCATTTTATTAAGAATGTGGTCGCTGCCGCTTTCCAGGCCCAAATATGCAAGAGTAATGCCTGCTTCACGCAGTTTCTTTAAATCCTCCGGTGTTTTACTCAGGAAGTCACTCGCCCTGGCGTAAATGCCCACTCTCTCCAAGTAAGGAAAGTCTCGATAGAGTTTCTCCAGTACTTTAAGAAGCAGTCCGGTTTCCGCCACCATGGCGTTTCCGTCAGCTAAAAAGACTCTGGTAATATTACGATAGGGTACTTTGGCCGCGTCGATATCAGCCTCGATTTCTTCCCATGTTTTAACCCTGAATCTCTTTCCCTTATACGATACACAGAAACTGCAGGCGTTATGCGAGCATCCCAGAGTAACCTGAAAGATCAGGCTGGCGGCTTCGCTGGGTGGCCGGTAGACAGGCGGAACAAGATAATAACCCATCTTTCTACCCCTTTCTTAATCCAAAAAATAGGATCCCTACTTAATATTAATATAATAATTATACATTATTGTTACTATATCAGGTATTCAAAATTCAAGTGTCAAAATCCTGAATACTTCGAGATAATAAACCGTTCTCTCGTTCTAACTCCTGACGCAGTTGTCAATCTCCAAATGAGAGGCCAATTTGCTTTGCCGCACGAACCAAGTCGCCACCCACAGGAACCAGGCGCTGCTCACCTACTGCTTCTGCCAGAGGCACCGATTCAATATTCGGGGTGCGCAGGCATACCATTTCTCCAAATTTGCCTGCCATAACCAGGTTGACGGCGCCGGCGCCGTAACGGGTGGCCAATATGCGGTCAAAAGCCGTGGGGGTTCCTCCCCGCTGCAAGTGTCCCAGTACCGTAGCCCGGGATTCCATACCAGTGGTTTCTTCTATTTGATAAGAAACAACATTGCCGATACCTCCAAGGCGAATCGGGTCAAAGCTGTCCTCCACCCTGCGCTGGACCACCATTTCGCCACCGACCGGCTTTGCCCCTTCCGCCGCTACCACGATGCTGAATTTCTTTCCCTGTTCCTGCCTGTCAGTAATTTTCTTAATTACTTTTTCCATTGAGAAAGGTATTTCCGGAATCAAAATAACATCAGCGCCTCCGGCAAGACCGGCTTCAAGCGCTATCCAACCGGCATAGCGCCCCATTACCTCCAACACGATGATCCGGTGATGTGATTCAGCAGTCGTATGCAGCTTATCAATCGCCTCGGTGGCTGTGTTTAAAGCTGTGTCAAAACCAAATGTCTGGTCGGTAGCCGATAAGTCGTTGTCAATAGTTTTCGGTACGCCAACTACCGGCAAGCCCTTTTCTTCAAAGAGTTCCTTGCCGATGCTGAGACTGCCGTCACCACCAATAATAATCATCGCATCGATGTTATGTATATTAATGTTTTCAATAACGCGGTCCGACACGTCTTTAAATACTTTTTGCCCGTTTATGACCATCGGATAATGAAAGGGGTTGTCACGGTTGGTAGTACCCAAGATGGTACCCCCCCGGGGCAGGATGCCGACTACGTCTCTTTCGGTTAAATCACGCGCCCGGTTTTGGATCAGCCCGCCAAAGCCATTTTCAAAACCAACTACCGTAAGCCGGTATTCCTTTATGGCGGTTTTTACCACAGCGCGGATCACAGCGTTCAGTCCCGGACAGTCACCACCGCCTGTCAGCACTCCGATCCGCCTGATTGTTTTATTTATCGCCACTTTATTCCCTCCATTTTCATTGGCAAATAAGCTAAAACTACGATATCATTTTGATGATACAAAATCAATAATATGTTTATTGATAATTTCCGGTTCCTCCAGCATAAGCATATGGCCCGCTCCTTCAATCTTGAGCAATTTGGCGTTGGGCAGTCCGCATTCCAGCAAACGGCCCTGTTTTAACGGTGTAAGCAAGTCCGCAGAGCCGGTGATGATTAACGCCGGCAATTGAATCTCTGCTAGCCGGGAAGTTACGTCAAAATGTTTACACGCGGAAAAGTCCCTAAACCAAACCACCGGACTAACAGAGTTGATTTCCCTAATGGCAAGCTCTCTAAACTGTGACAGAGCGTTTTGGCTGTAAACGAGAGCAACTAGCTCGTGATTGTACCGCCTGTTTTTCAACATTTCCAGAATCGCGTTGACCGCGCTAAATTTGGCTCCGGTTGCCATTAAGACAACACCTGCCAGCATTTCCGGGTGATGCAGGGAAAAGTCCAACGCGACCGCACCTCCCATGGAATGACCCACCAGGTAAAAACGGCTGTCGCTCAACTTAGAAGCAATTTTTTTTATAAACTCTTGATAAGCTTTTATGCTGTCGCATGAAGCTCCACCCGATTTCCCGTGTCCGGGCAAGTCCGGCNCGATAACACGAAAGCTGCTTCCTATTCCGGCTAATTGTTTTGTCCAGTAACTGCCGTTGCCACCGGCTCCNTGGATAAAAAAAATTGTTTTTTCTTCTTTTACCGTTTTTTCAGGGAAACGCTCATAATAAAAATACCTGACGTCGTCCAACTCGCAGTACGGCACATCTCTCACCCGCCCAAAATAAAGGCTACCGCCAAGGCCGATAGCAATCTAACAATCTGTTAAATTAATGTTCATGGAAGGGGAGTCCCTTCCATGAACTAATTTTATTATTTACTGCTCAGCCCTGTTAACTAATTCCGTCAAGGTCTGTTTTAAATTAGACAATGATTCGCCATAGCCGGACCAGTCTCCAGCCTTAAGCTTGTTTTGCGCCTCGTCGTAAAGCTGGTTGGCCTTTTGCGCCAATTCAGCCACACTGGCAGGTGACAAAGGCTCTGCACCGGGTTCTGCCGTAACCGGCGGTCTCTGTATCCCTCCGCCAGGACCGAATATTTTTTCCACCGCTTTTTCCAAGGTTGGCTCCATTACCACCATATCGCCGTGGGCGACAATCACCCGGCGCAATTCCGGCATTTTGCTTTGTTCAGCCTGGAGGTAAAGCGGTTCGACATAAAGCAAGGCATCTTTAATCGGGATGACCAGCAGGTTGCCCCGGATCACCCGGGAGCCGCGTTGATCCCATAAAGCCAGCTGCTGGGATATCGTTGTATCCTGGTTAACCCTGGCCTCGATCTGCATCGGCCCATAAACCAGTTCCTGCTTGGGAAAGCCGTAAGCCAGCAGTTTTCCATAATCCGCGCCGTCGGACCGGGCCGCCAGCCAGGCAATCATGTTCTTCTTGTTCTGTGGTGTAAACGGCATGATTAGCACAAACTCCGGCTTGCTTTCGCCAGGCATCTTGATAATGGTATAGTACGGCTGCATCGGTTTCTCTTCATTGCCGAACAGTTCGGTCGGTAAATTCCACCTGTCTTCCTTGTTGTAGAAAACCTGCGGATCTTCCATGTGATAGACGGCATACATATTCGCCTGTATACTGAAAAAGTCCACGGGATAGCGTATATGCTGCTTTAAATCGTCGGGCATTTCTTCCATCGTTTTGAATAATCCGGGGAAAATCTTGCTGTAGGTTATAACCACGGGATCTCCCGGATCGCTGATATAATAAACAACATTGCCCGTATAAGCGTCTATCACCACCTTCACAGCGTTGCGGATGTAATTGTTTACTTTATTATATGGCTCAGAGTAAGGATACTTGTCCGTAGTGGTATAGGCATCCCACATCCAAAATAGTTTGCCTTCACTAAGAACCAAGTAAGGGTCGCTGTCATAATCAAGGAAGGGAGCGATCTTTTGCACTCTTTGTTTAATATTTCGGTAGTAAAGGATCCTGCTGCTGTTGTCGACATCGCTGGCAAGCAGCAATTTATAGTCCCCCAAAGAAAAAGCGAACATGACCCGGCGCAGGAAACTCCCTAAATTGACGCCGCCTCCGCCCTCATATGTCGAAAAGACATTTTCGTCACCGCTGGGATAGTCAAATTCCAGGGTCTTGGTATTTACGATGACATAATTGTCAGTTAATTCACCGTAATAAATTTCCGGCCGGGTGACTTTAAGATCGGTTGTGGTTGCCGGTGGAATATCCTTCAAAAAGAAAGCAGGCAAACCTTCCCCGGTAAGTTCATTTACCGGACTCATCGCGATACCGTAACCGTGCGTGTACTTAAGCCGCTGGTTCACCCAGGTTTTGGCCGTAGAAGACAGATGTTCCTGGTTTAGTTCCCTGGCCGCCAGCATCACCTGACGGTAATGGCCGTCAACAAGATAGCGGTCCACATCAATATCCTTAAATTGGTAATACGATCTCATTTCCTGGAGCTGACTGTAAGTCTGCTGGAGAGGCTCCCAGTCCCACAGGCGGATGTTGCCTACTGTATCATTATTGGCCCGGATCTCTTCCAGCGACAGCACTTTTCCGGCGGGGAAACTGCTTCTTTCAATAGCGTCAAGATTATACGCCTTTCTGGTAAACTCGATGTTTCTCTCCAGGTATGGCGTCTCCATGGAAATTTCGTTTGGCGTAACTATAAATCTTTGCACAAATATCGGATATATCCCGCCCAGCAATACTGAGGCAAGCACGAGAAACCCGATGCTGTATACGATAAGTTTAAACCGGCGCAAGAACAAGTTCACCAAAATAGCGAGAGCACAAATAAGAGCGACATAAGTCAGCACCTTATAGGCCAGCAGGGTGGTATGGGTAGCGGTATAACCAGGTCCCCACACGGCGCCGTGGTGAGTAAACAGCAAGGCGAATTGGTCAAGCTGGTAACCCACGGATTTTAAAGAGAAGAAAAGGACTGCCAGAATAGACAAATGATAACGGGCCGCCATAGAATGCAGGAGCTGGCCGGGCGCACCCTGGACAACACTAACAAGCAAGTAGATTACACATACCCAAAAAGCGATAATCAGGATGGTCCAACTCAGCACGTTGTATAAAAACTGATAAAAAGGCAACTGAAAAACGTAAAATCCGATATCGCGTTGAAAAACGGGATCTAATACCCCAAAAGAGGTCGGGTGAAGAAATTTTTGCAGGGTAACCCAGTCCCCCGCGACAGTAAAGCTGAACAAGAAAGCCATAATCAGGCTTAAAGCGGTATACGCGGCCAATAGATACCTTGGATTAAACAACCTGCTTAAAGGTGATGCCTGAATTGTGACCAGATTGTCTTCTCTAAAAACTGCCGCTCTCTGCGAAGCCTTGATCAACGGACCGCGTGTCAAGAGGAGGTTAAAAAACAGCAGAATAAAAAAGGCGGCGCTGGCAGCAAAACGCAGGCCTAGCTCTGAAACAATGATTGTCATAAATACTCTCTGGTAGCTGAGAGCTTGAAACCACAACCAGTCAGTATATAGCTGCGCGCTCTTAACAGATATTGCCAGCAGAATGAGGGCTAGTCCCAAAAATGTAATAAAGGACCATCGCAATTTGTTATACAAACAATTAACCTCCTGTATGTAATATAATTATAAAAGTATCTTACATCGGTTTAGGATTTTTCTGATTCTTATCTGCTTCATTTTTTAGTTTCGCCTGACACATTAAACAAACTACTGATGATTTCTTTCTGACAATTAGCTCATCCTCGTCATAGTCGTCATCATGTTGATCAGCTATTGCCACTTCTTCCTCAAACAGCTTACCGCATAACATACACCGTATTTTCATATCACACACCCCCGCAGTTTAATTAAGCAAGGTAAGGTATTCGCCGTTGCCTCTCATAAATCCTGCCAGTAAAATTAGCGGAGTCTTATAGGGTGTGCAAATAATTAACTTATAGCATAGTTTACCCCAATTGATAAAAAATAGTTTTCATCTCAATTCATTAACAATAACCACTCCGGCGCTGGTGCCAATTCTGTCGGCCCCGGCTTCCAACATGGACAGCGCTTTTGCCAGATCGCGGATTCCTCCCGAAGCTTTGACGCCTATCCGGGGTCCGACTGATTGTCTAATTAATTTTATATCATCGACCATAGCGCCTTCTTTATTAAAACCAGTTGATGTTTTGACGAAATCGGCGCCCGCGGCTACGGCAAGCCGGCAAGCTTGAACTTTTTCTTCGTTTGTCAAAAGGCATGTTTCCAGGATTACCTTGACAATTGCTTCAGGCTTTGCACACTTCGCCGCGCTAATTACACCAGTCAGATCCTCTTGAGCTTTTCCGAGCAATCCACCTTTAAAAAACCCGATGTTCATTACCACATCCACTTCTGAAGCACCCGCCCTAACCGCCGCAGCCGCCTCAGCCGCTTTTACGGCCGGCTCGCTTGCGCCCAGCGGAAAACCAATTACCGCGCAAATACCAATCTTTGTATTTTCCAACTCCCGGTATGCTAAATCAATATGGCACGGGTTGATGCACACCGACTTAAAACCGAAATCAACGGCCTCCCGGCAAATACCGATAATATCCTGACAAGTAGCTTCAGGCTTGAGAAGCGTGTGGTCAATCACACCGGCTAGTCCGGCTCTTGATATACCCATCTATATTCCCTCAGCTTCTTAATTATTATTTAAGGCAAGTTGAATTATTTTCTCAACCAGTTCGGGGAATTCAATTCCCGCAGCGCGGGCGGCATCCGGCGAGAGGCTCGTGGCGGTCATGCCGGGAATTGTGTTTAGCTCCAGGATATACGGCTTTCCCCGGCGCTCAACAATAAAGTCCACCCGCGCCAATCCGCGGCAGCCTAAAGCCTTAAAGGCGCGTACTGCCAAATCCTTAATCAAAACCTGCTGTTCCTCCGGAATACGCGGCGGGATAATATGGCTGCTCATACCGGTGGTATATTTGGCCTCATAGTCGTAAACACCCGTGGCGGAAACGATTTCAATCAGGGGAAGCGCAACCGGCTCGTCATTACCCAGCACTGAAGCAGTTATCTCCACACCTTCAACAAATTGTTCAATCAGGGCAACCGGATCGTGCTGAAAGGCCAGTTCCAGGGCTGGAATCAGATCCCGCTCCTGATGCACAAAAGTTATACCGATTGTGGAACCTTGCGTGGGCGCTTTGACTACCAGAGGCAGGCCCAATTCACCGGTAATTCGCGCCGCTATGGACGGCAGGTCCTGAAGTCCGGTTTCTTTCTTACCAACCAAGACGAACAAAGGTGTCGGCAGCCCTTCAAAAAGCAACATTTTTTTGGTAGTGATCTTATCCATTACCATAGCACTGGCTAAAACACCTGAACCGGTATACGGTATGCCGAGCATTTCCAACATCCCTTGCATTGTCCCGTCTTCGCCGAACTTGCCGTGCAGTGCCAGGAAAGCAAGTTCTATCTTTTCCTCTCTGATTCTGTTTACTACGTTGTTGTCCACATCTATCTTCACACACGGATAACCTTTCAACCTTAGAGCGTTGTAAACAGCCTCGCCTGTACGCAGGGATACATCCCGCTCAGCTGATTTACCGCCCATTAAGACCCCAACCTTTAAAGCCAAAATCCATTACCTCACTTTAGATTTTATAATTTGTTCTAAAATTATATTCGCTTAATACCGAGAAAAACCTACAAAAGAGTTTTCCTTGACGTAATAATTTGATTATTATATAATAACGAACGGAAGTAGTTGCAATACAGGGGAGTAGCTCAATTGGTAGAGCATCGGTCTCCAAAACCGAGGGTTGCGGGTTCAAGCCCTGTCTCCCCTGCCAGTATTCTCAAGGGTTTTTAACCTTTGAGATTTTTTATTTATAAATGTTTGGACAGATTTTAAGCAGATTATGGCAATAAAGGTCGGTACTGCCGCTAAGATGAACGTGTCAAAAACTTGAATAAAAAAATCGCAGAAATAATAATCGGTTGATGAATAAGATATATTGCAAGTGAGTTCTTACTTATCGCTGATATATATTTATTTTCATAACTGAATTCATAAAGACTCTGTTTTTTATAATAATACATTTTATAAGCAAGAACACCTAGTAAAAACATCGAAAGATACGGACTTAGAGGATAATAATCAACTGTAGCGAATTCTTTGTACACAGCGCCAAAGGGAAGCAGCAAACTTGTTTTGACCATAGTATTTTT
>JGI11944J13513_1000562_pt1 | contig 34704 bp, 26 predicted proteins | sample TerdegcoTASludge_FD_13513 | JGI IMG/M metagenome (IMG submission 13513) | reverse complement strand
GGTGTCGACCACGTGCTCGACGCCGTGGTGGACTGGGCCCCGCGCCCGCTGGCCCGGGTCGCCAACGAGCGCACCGTGGAGCCGGTGGAAGAGAAATTCTCGGGCTTCGTGTTCAAGATCCAGGCGAACATGGACCCCAAACACCGCGACCGTATCGCCTTTATGCGAATCTGCTCCGGCAGGTACGAAAAAGGCATGAAGATGCGCCACGTTCGCACCGGCAAGGACGTGCGAATCGGCGATGCCCTGACGTTCTTCTCCTCCGAGCGTGAACAGCTCGAAGAAGCCTACGCCGGCGACATCATCGGCTTGCACAACCACGGCACCATCCAGATCGGCGACACCTTCACCGAAGGCGAAACGCTGGGCTTCACCGGCATCCCGCACTTCGCCCCGGAACTGTTCCGCCGCGTGCGCCTGCGCGACCCGCTGAAATCCAAGCAACTGCGCCAAGGCTTGCAGCAACTGGCGGAAGAGGGCGCGACCCAGGTGTTCTTCCCCGAGCGCAGCAACGACATCATCCTCGGCGCCGTCGGTGTGCTGCAGTTCGATGTGGTCGCCAGCCGCCTGAAAGAGGAATACAAGGTCGAATGCTCCTACGAGCCGATCACCGTGTACTCCGCGCGCTGGATCGAGTGCAGCGATAAGAAGAAGTTGGAAGAGTTCTCCAACAAAGCCGTGGAAAACCTCGCGGTCGACGGCGGCGGTCACCTGACCTACCTGGCGCCGACCCGGGTCAACCTGGCGCTGATGGAAGAGCGCTGGCCGGATGTGAAATTCCGGGCTACTCGCGAGCACCATTAAGCTCTGAGCGGTGAACAATAGGGCGAAGCTGTCATGGCTTCGCCCTTTTTCATGGGCGCTGCAAAACCAGAGGTGGGAGAGGCGGTGCGACGGTTCGACTTGCCCCCCTCAGATTTTTTGATCTCCACCCGATGTGGGGATTGGCGAGAACCCGGCATCGGGACTAGCTTCAACGCTGGCGGCGCTAAACAGCGGTCGTGCGGGATTCACCTACTGACTGGAGGGGATCAACCATGAGTATTGTTCAACGAGTCGTGCTGTTACTGAAGGTGCTGGTGCTGTTGTCATTGGGAATGTCGACGGCCTGGGCACATAACCCGGTGCAGAGCGGGGCGGCGGTGTCTGCGCTGCAGAGTGGGCAGGCCAAGGGCCTGCAACTGGCCAAGTCTGAAGCGGAGCCCGGCGATGAGGACCAGGGCGGCAGCAAGGGCGATGACGACTCCACCACCGACGAACCGGGCGATGACAACCCGGATGATGAAGGCGATAGCCAGACGTAGACCCTGCAAAAAGCCCCTCCCGCCAGGTTGATGCGCAACCTGACGGGAAGGGCTGTAGAACGCTGTGTCACCGCGCCCCCACAGGGGAGCGCTTGTGGAAAGCGCAGCCGGACGGCGGGTTCAGCGGGTTGGGCAGTTCGCCGACGATTTTGATCTTTGGCTTGTTCGGGTCCGGGTGGATGGTCGGTTCATCCGCCACCAGCACTTTCGGTTGTAGCATCAAGGCGCGGGCCTTTTTCCGTTACTCGTGGATGGTGGATAGTAATTTCTGTAAGTTTTTTCCAGAAAGAAGTCGGACCGTTCCTGATTTAAGACATCCCCACAATTGCTCGTACTAGATCGTTAGCCTCCCCTGAAAAGCAACGGGTTATACCCATGCAGGCAGATTGGGGAGCAAGAAAAATGGATGGTTGGCATTACGTACCGTCATGGAAACAGATTGAAAACCACCTTCTTAGCCCCTTCCCCAGCCACCTACAAACTCAGCACTCTGCCCAAGCACCATTCTGCGGGAACTATGAGCAACACGCGTTCAATCCACGGCTTATCCCGCAACGCCTCAAATTCGTTGACCGAGCGTTCTTTCTCGCCCGTACAAAGACAGTGCGGAACTTGCACGATCGCTTCGCCGATATCGATTTAAATGCCGTTATTGACGACCTGATCAGCACTGTGACCGATATGGCAATGATCCTGGTTGGCGCTGCATTAACCGGAGCGGCTATCGGCGGCGGGATTGGAGCACTGGGTTTTGGCGCAGGTGCGCTCCCTGGTGCGATAGTCGGGGCTAGCCTTGGCGCACAGGCGGGCACTTGGATACTGGCGATTCTTGGACTTCAATCCATCGCCGAGTTTTTTCTAGAGGGTCTGCCTACCATCATTGAGCAGTACTTGCGAGGCATCAAAATCGCTTGGGAAGGTTCTCGAGCGCCGGCAACTGGTGTGTTGGGAGGCATGGGGCCGGGGTGCGAATACGGCAGTGTGCATCATGCTTCTACAGAAATTGCCAGTGCCCACACCGCCGTCATTCTTTTGCTCTTGAGCGCGATTGTCGCCTATCTGACCCGAGGACGGGGCGAGGCCACACTACTCGCCAGCCAAATGAGCAATAGCCGTCGAGGAGGCCGATTAGCGCAATGGATGCTCAAGCATGAAGAACGATTGAAACAGCATCCAGACTTACAGCCGCGGGAGCCACGTAAGGGGGTATTGGGGACACCGGAGCAGTCGACGCCTTCTCGGCGCGCGAATACCGATCAGCCATCACCTAAACCCAAGGTCATGCCGCTCGTCAAAGTACCCTGCTTTAGCGCCGCCAATATGCCTTCTTCAAAGATTCCGGAGTTTGATCGGCAATTGGCAGGACAAGAAAAAGGGCTTAACAATCTGACGGTGGCGGAATATCTTAAAACGCGGGAGGCGTTCAAAGATCGGCTTAGTGTACGTGATCCAAGAGTCGCCAAAGAGGCCCGTATAGACCTTCAAAATAATGTTCAAAGTCAACTATTCGAGAAATTTCGCTCGGAAGGTCTTTCACCCGCTAGCGCTATGTCAAAGGCATCAGAAGTGGCGAGCGAAAAAATGAAAAAATTAGCCGCTCTTCATAATCCGGATCTTTATTCAGGTGGCAAGGATGTTATTGGTGGGTTTGGCGATCGGCAAGTAAATTCAAGTATTGGTGCTCAATGGCGAAGTAGGGTTTATGAGTTGGATAAGGTTGCGGGTAGTATTGCTCAGATGGAGCAGGAGCGTACAAAAATCAATACCCAGTTGAAACGGTGTAAATAGGTGATTTTATGGACGAAGATTTCGATTTTTTTCTAAGTACTTTCGGTCCCGGTTTTGATCGAAGGTCCGTTTCCTCCTCGACCATCGAGCAGTATAGGGGGAAATTGCCTGACCAGCTATTAACCTATTGGGAAGTCTATGGGTGGTGTGGGTATGCAGGCGGTATTTTCTGGAGCGTAAATCCACAAGAGTATGAATCTATTGTCAGTGAATGGCTTAAAGGAACAAAGCTATGGGGCACCGATGTGTACCATGTCATTGCTCGAAGCGCTTTTGGCACTTTGTATTTGTGGGGGGAACAGTCAGGATACTCTCTAAAAATATCTTCGGTAGATGCTTATTACATTTGTCGAGAGTCAATGTTTACAGGCGATCAGCTTGACTTTGGGGTGCGGTGTTTTTTTAGTGGCTTGACGGTTAAAAGTAACGACTATGAGAATTTGTTTGCTGTCGCAAAAAATAAATTGGGCAGATTGCATGAAGGCGAAATGTACGGATTCACGCCCGCTCTTGCATTAGGCGGTCAACGTACACTTGCGGGGATAGAAAAAGTTGGCGCTGTTGAATATCTGACTTTTCTATCTCAGGTGTCTGAGTTAGAAGAACTGATAGCTCCCAACATATAGCTATGCCGTTTCAGATACATCCAGTGCACAGGATGTATCGTCAATTTCAGAAGTGGCACTTTTGGCCTCGCAGGCAAAAAAAGCCCCTCCCGCCAGGCTGATGCGCAACCTGACGGGAAGGGCTGTAGAACGCTGTGTCACCGCGCCCCCCACAGGGGAACGCGACGCTCGTTTCAGGCGACGAACTGCTCCGCATAGTGGCAAGCCACCTGGCGGTTATCCAACGCCCGCAACTGCGGCTCCTCGCTGCTGCACCGCGCCGTCGCATACGGGCAGCGCTTGTGGAAAGCGCAGCCGGACGGCGGGTTCAGCGGGTTGGGCAGCTCGCCGACGATTTTGATCTTCGGCTTGTTCGGGTCCGGGTGGATGGTCGGTGTGGCCGACAGCAGCGCCTGGGTGTACGGGTGCAGGGGGCGCGCGTAGATGTCGCCCTTGGGGCCGACTTCCACCGGGCGCCCGAGGTACATCACCATCACGTCGTCGGCGACGTGTTGCACCACCGCGAGGTTGTGGGAAATGAACACGTAGGCGGTGTTGAATTCCTGCTGCAAATCCATGAACAGGTTGAGCACCTGGGCCTGGATCGACACGTCCAGTGCCGAGGTCGGCTCATCCGCCACCAGCACTTTGGGTTGCAGCATCATCGCCCGGGCCAGGGCGATCCGTTGGCGCTGGCCGCCGGAGAACATGTGCGGGTAGCGCTGATAGTGCTCAGGGCGCAGGCCCACCTGCTTCATCATCGCCTGGACCTTTTCGCGGCGTTCGGCGGCGGACAGGTGGGTGTTGATCAGCAGCGGTTCAGCCAGTTGGTCGCCGACTTTCTGCCGCGGGTTCAACGAGGCATACGGGCTTTGGAATACCATCTGCACGTCTTTGCGCAATTGCTTGCGCTGCGCCTTGTCGGCGCCAGCGACTTCCTGGCCGGCGATTTTCAACGAGCCCGACGACGGCTCTTCAATCAGCGTCAGCGCACGGGCCAGGGTGGATTTGCCGCAGCCCGACTCGCCCACCACGGCGAGGGTCTTGCCGGCTTCCAGTTCGAAGGACACGCCATTGAGGGCGCGCACGGTGGCGTGGCCCTTGAACAGGCCTCGGGACACTTCGTAGTGACGGGTCAGGTCGCGGGCGGTAAGAACGACGGCCATTACGCCACCTCCTGGTTCAAGGGGTAGAAGCAGCGCGCGAGGCTGTTCGATTTAGGGTCCAGGCCCGGGCGGGTCTGGCGGCAGCTGTCTTGCACGTAGGGGCAACGCGGCGACAGCAGGCAGCCTTGCGGGCGGTCATAACGGCCGGGCACGATGCCGGGCAGCGTGGCCAGGCGCGCGGCACCGAGGCTGTGTTCTGGAATCGCCTTGAGCAGCGCTTCGCTGTAGGGATGCGCCGGAATGTCGAACAGTTGCGGCACCTGGCCGACTTCCACGGCTTGGCCGGCATACATCACACACACGCGCTGGGCGGTTTCCGCGACGACCGCGAGGTCGTGGGTGATCAGCACCAGGCCCATGTTCTGCTCTTTCTGCAGGGCCAGCAGCAGGTCCATGATCTGGGCCTGGATGGTCACGTCCAAGGCGGTGGTCGGTTCGTCGGCGATCAGCAACTTCGGCTCGCCGGCAATCGCCATGGCGATGGCCACGCGTTGGCTCATACCGCCGGACAGTTGGTGCGGGTAGGCATCCATCCGGCTGGCGGCGCCGGGGATCTCGACTTTTTCCAGCAGTTCGATGGCACGCTTGCGCGCTTGCTTGCCGGACATCTTCAGGTGCAGGCGCAGCACTTCTTCGATCTGGAAACCCACGGTGTAGCTGGGGTTCAGCGCGGTCATCGGGTCCTGGAACACCATCGCCAGGTCTTTGCCGACGATCTGCCGACGCTGGCGGTTGCTCAGCTTGAGCATGTCCTTGCCGTCGAAGTTCAGGGCGTCGGCGGTGACGATGCCGGGGTGTTCGATCAGGCCCATCAGCGCCATCATGGTCACGGATTTACCCGAGCCCGACTCGCCCACGATCGCCAGGACTTCGCCTTTGTCGACGCAAATGTCGAGGCCATCGACCACCGGCACGGCGGTCTTGTCGCCGAAGCGCACGTTGAGATTCTTGATTTCTAACAGTGACATGGGAATCTCCTCAGGCGGCGTTCTTGAGTTTCGGGTCCAGCGCGTCGCGCAGGCCGTCGCCCATCAGGTTGATTGCCAGCACGCTGAGCAAAATGGTCAGACCCGGCAGGCTCACGACCCACCAGGCGCGTTCGATGTAGTCACGGGCCGAAGCCAGCATGGTGCCCCACTCCGGCGTTGGCGGTTGCACGCCCAGGCCGAGGAAGCCCAGCGCGGCGGCATCGAGGATCGCCGAAGAGAAACTCAAGGTCGCCTGCACGATCAGCGGCGCCATGCAGTTGGGCAGCACGGTGATGAACATCAGGCGCGGCAGGCCGGCACCGGCGAGGCGGGCGGCGGTCACGTAGTCGCGGTTGAGTTCGCCCATCACCGCGGCGCGGGTCAGACGCACGTAGGACGGCAGCGACACGATGGCGATGGCGATCACCGTGTTGATCAGGCCAGGGCCGAGGATCGCGACAATGGCAACGGCCAGCAGCAGCGATGGCAGGGCCAGCATGATGTCCATCAGGCGCATGATGGTCGGGCCGAGCAGGCGCGGGAAGAACCCGGCGAACAGCCCGAGCAGGATGCCCGGAATCAGCGACATCACCACCGACGACAAACCGATCAGCAGCGACAGGCGCGAGCCCTGGATCAAGCGCGAGAGCAAGTCACGGCCGAGTTCGTCGGTGCCGAGCAGGAACTGGATCTGCCCGCCTTCCAGCCACGACGGCGGGGTCAGCAGGAAGTCGCGATATTGTTCGCTGGGGTTATGCGGCGCCACCCACGGGGCGAACAGCGCGCAGAACACGATCAGCAACATGAACAGCAGGCCGGCAACCGCACCTTTGTTCTTGGAGAAGGCTTGCCAGAATTCTTTGTACGGCGACGGGTACAGCAGGCTCTGATCGACTGCTGACACTGGAGTAGGTGTGGTCATGGTCATGATCTCAGCGCTGGTGACGGATGCGTGGGTTGACGAAGCCGTAGAGGATATCCACCACGAAATTCACCAGGATCACCAGGCAGGCGATCAGCAGGATGCCGTTTTGCACCACCGGGTAGTCCCGCGCGCCAATGGCTTCGATCAGCCATTTGCCGATGCCGGGCCACGAGAAGATGGTTTCGGTCAATACCGCACCGGCCAGCAGGGTGCCGACTTGCAGGCCGACCACGGTGAGCACCGGGATCAGCGCATTCCGCAGGCCATGCACGAACACCACACGCGCCGGCGACAGGCCTTTGGCCTTGGCGGTGCGGATGTAGTCTTCGCGCAACACTTCGAGCATCGACGAACGGGTCATCCGCGCAATCACCGCCAGCGGGATGGTGCCGAGCACGATGGCCGGCAGGATCAGGTGGTGCAGGGCGTCCCAGAACGCATCTGGCTCGTTGGCCAGCAGGGTGTCGATCAGCATGAAGCCGGTGCGCGGCTCGATGTCGTAGAGCAGGTCGATACGCCCGGAAACCGGGGTCCAGCCCAGGCTCACCGAGAAGAACATGATCAGGATCAGGCCCCACCAGAAGATCGGCATCGAATAGCCCGCGAGGGAGATGCCCATCACCCCATGGTCGAACAGCGATCCTCGCTTCAAGGCCGCGATCACCCCCGCCAACAGGCCCAGGATACCGGCGAACAACAGGGCGGCCATGGACAGCTCCAGGGTCGCCGGGAAGAGTGCGGTGAACTCGGTCCACACGCTGGTGCGCGTGCGCAGGGATTCGCCAAGGTCGCCTTGGGCCAGCTTGCCGATGTAGTCCAGGTACTGCGCATACAACGGCTTGTTAAGGCCAAGGCGTTCCATTGCCTGTGCGTGCATCTCGGGGTCGACCCGGCGTTCGCCCATCATGACTTCTACGGGGTCGCCTGGAATCATGCGGATCAACGCAAACGTCAGCAACGTGATGCCGAAGAAGGTGGGGATCAATAACCCCAATCGGCGGGCAATAAAACTAAACATCTTGTGGTGTACCTCAATCAGCCGGTTAGGCAGGTTCGACACCGTCAACGTCGACGGTGTCGAGCGTTCTTCTTATTTACTTCACCTGGGTGGTGGCGAAGTTATTGGTCGTCAGTGGGCTTTGGGTATAACCCTCGACGTTTTTGCGCATGGCGGTGAACATTTTCGGATAAGCCATGGGGATCCACGGTTGATCCTTGCCAAAGACGTCCAGTGCTTGTTCATAGAGTGCAGCGCGCTGGGTGGGTTCAGCGATGGCGCGCGCCTTGTCGATCAGGTCCTGAAATTCTTTATTACACCAACGGGCGTAGTTTTCGCCGTTCTTGGCCGCATCGCAACTCAGGTTCGGGGTGAGGAAGTTGTCCGGGTCACCGTTATCGCCGGCCCAGCCTGCAGAGACCATGTCGTGCTCGCCCGCTTTGGCGCGTTTGAGCATCTCGCCCCACTCCATCACCTTGATGTTGACCTTCAGGCCGATCTGGGCCAGGTCCGCTTGCATGCGCTGGGCGCCGAGCATCGGGTTGGGGTTGGTCGGGCCGCCGCCGTTACGGGTGAACAGGGTGAACTCGGTGCCCTCCGGCACGCCGGCTTCCTTGAGCAGGGCGCGGGCCTTGTCGAGGTCGCGTGGCGGGTTTTTCAACGTGTTGTTGAAACCCAGCAAAGTCGGCGGATACGGACCGGTGCCGACAACTGCGTTGCCTTTGCCGTACAGGGCCTCAGTGTAGCCGGCCTTGTCGAACGCGATGTTGATCGCGTGACGCACCCGCGCGTCGCTCATGTATTTGTGGGTGGTGTTCAAGGCAGTGTAGCTGGTGGTCATGGCCGCCAGTTCATCGACTTTCAGGTTCGGGTCTTTCTTGATGCTCGGGATGTCGTCGGGCTTCGGATACAGCGCGATCTGGCATTCGTTGGCCTTGAGCTTCTGCAGGCGCACGTTGTTGTCGGTGGTGATCGCCAGGATCAGCGGGTCGGCCGGCGGCTTGCCGCGGAAGTAGTCCGGGTTGGCCTTGAAACGCACCTGGGCGTCCTTGGCGTAGCGGGTGAAGATGAACGGGCCGGTGCCGACCGGCTTGGCGTTGAGGTCATCGGTCTTGCCGGACTTGAGCAACTGGTCGGCGTATTCGGCCGAGTGGATCGACGAAAACGCCATGGCCAGGTCGGCCAGGAACGGTGCTTCCGGACGGGTCAGGGTGAAGACCACGGTGTGATCGTCGGTCTTCTCGACGCTCTTGAGCAGTTCCTTGAAGCCCATGCTTTCGAAGTACGGGTAGCCCACGTTGGACTTGGTGTGCCACGGGTGTTTCGGGTCCAGCTGGCGCTGGAAGCTCCAAAGCACGTCGTCGGCGTTCAGGTTGCGCGTGGGTTTGAAATAGTCGGTGGTGTGGAACTTGATGTCGTCACGCAGGTGGAAGGTGTAGGTCAGGCCGTCGGCGCTGATTTGCGGGAGGTCTTTGGCCAGCGCGGGGACCACTTCGGTGGTGCCGGGCTTGAAGTCCACTAGGCGGTTGAACATAGTTTCGGCGGCGGCGTCGGCGGTGACGGCCGTGGTGTACAGGACCGGATCGAAACCTTCCGGGCTGGCTTCGGTGCAGACCACCAGCGGTTTGGCCGAAATGCCGACCGCCACGCTTAACAGCGCAGCGGCAATGGCGGCTTGTAACGGGAGCATGTTCATTCGGAGCCCTCTGCAATCGATGGGACCAGACAAGCGTAGAGGGCGGGCTCGTCCTGAGCCCGCCGTCTACCTGGCGCTGATTAAAGGATGTTGAACGGGATGGTGGTGACCAAACGGAACTCTTTGATGCTGCCGTCGGACTGGAACTCACTGCCACGGTGCTCAACGTAGGTCGCACGAATGGCCGTGGCTTTGAGTGGGCCGCTCTGGATTGCGTAAGAGGCGCCTACACCGTATTCCTGGTGTTTTTCGCCGTCTTGGCTCTGGATGCCGTCATAGGCGAACTTGGCCCGACCACCGTTGCCGGTGTAGTGGGTGCCGTCGATGCCCCAGCCGCGCGCCGAGTAAGCGTTGAACTTCAGGCCTGGCACGCCGTATTCGGCCATGTTGATGGCGTAGGCGATCTGGAAGGACTTCTCGTTCGGGCCGTTGAAGTCCGAGGTCAGGGAGTTGGCCAGGTAGATGCCGTTGGTTTCGTGCAGGTAGTCGAAGTACTCGTTACCGTTCACTTCCTGGTACGCGAAGGTCAGGCTGTGCGCCTGGTGGGTCAGGCCGAGCGACAGCGAGTAGGTGTCGTTGTCGATTTCGCCCATCAACTTTTTGCCTTCGTCGACGGTCTTGTAGTAGTTCAGGCCGGTGGTCAGGCCCAATACCGAGCTATCGCCCAGTTCATGGGTCGCGCCGAAGTAGTACTGGTTCCAGAAGTCTTTGACGTTGGCGGCGAAGATGCTGGTTTTCAGGCTTTTCAGCGGCTGGTAGTTCAGGCCCAGGGTCGACACCTTGTCGGTTTCAGCGCCGTTGCCGTATTCACTGCGGAATTTCGACAGGCTCTGTTCGGTACGTGGCGAAACGCGGTCGAACACGCCGCCCTGGAACGACAGGTTGCTGAACTCTTCGCTGTTGAAACTCACCCCTTCGAAGCTCGAAGGCAGCGCACGGTTGCCGATGGTATCGACGATGCCGCTGCTGAAGTTCTGGCGACCGGCGGTCAGGGTGGTGTTGGAGACGCGGAACTGCACGTTGGCCAGGCCCAGTTTGCTCCACTGGTCGACTGCATCGCCGTTGGAGTCGGCCAGGGTACGGTTGGAGCCGCCCTTGATGTCACGCTTGCTGCGGTCCAGGACCAGTGCGTTGTAGACCGCCAATTCGGTCTTGACGCCCACGGTGCCCTGGGTGAAACCCGAGCTGGCGTTGAGGATGGTGCCCTGTACCCAGTTGGTACGATTGCGGTCGGTGCGGGTTTCGCCATGCTTCTTGTACTCGAAGGTGCCCCCACGGTACTTGCTTTCATGGGAGTACCAGTTACGCGTGGTGCCGCCCAGGCTGAAGTCCTCGATAAAGCCCTTGGCCTCGCTTTGAGCGCTGGTGCCGGCCAGTGTGGTGGGAACGAAGTCCTGGCTCTGGGTTTCCGCGTAAGCGGTCGCCGTGATGCTGCTGATGGCCAGGGCCAGAAGCGCTGTGCTGCTCAGTTTCATGGGTGAAGCTCCTTTGGTTCTCTTTTTTTATGCCGGTCTTTTAGGTGATCCGGCTATTGGTGTGTAACTCGTTCAAGCATTTGCAAACGTTTGCTGTAGGAAATTTCCCAACAGAAGGCTGCAAGTTTGCCGGGGAGTGTTATCCACTCCCCGCAATCCGGTTATTTTCTTATGGGGTGATACTGACGCCCGAGAACACGTTGCGGCCGAAGGGGCTCACTTGGAAACCTTCGACTTTGGCGCTTAACGGTTGGTTGACCGTCGAGTGGGCGACTGGTGTGATCGGCACCTGCGCTTTGAGCAGTTGCTGTGCCTGTTTGTACAGAACAGTCCGTTGTTCGCGGTCGGTGACGACCTTGGCTTGCTTGATCAGCTTGTCGTATGCCGGGTCGCACCACATGGAGTAGTTGTTCCCGCCGATGGCGTCGCAGCTGTAGAGGGTGCCCAACCAGTTGTCCGGGTCGCCGTTGTCGCCGGTCCAGCCGATCAGGCTGATATCGTGCTCACCGTTCTTGGTGCGCTTGATGTACTCGCCCCACTCGTAGCTGACGATCTTGACCTTGAGGCCGATCTTGGCCCAGTCGTTCTGCAGCATCTCGGCCATCAGCTTGGCGTTGGGGTTGTACGGCCGTTGTACCGGCATCGCCCACAGGGTGATCTCGGTGCCTTCCTTCACGCCGGCGGCCTTGAGCAGTTCCTTGGCTTTTTCCGGGTTGTAGGCGGCGTCCTTGATGCTGTCGTCGTAAGACCACTGCGTCGGTGGCATGGCGTTGACCGCCAGTTGCCCCGCGCCCTGGTACACGGCGTTGAGGATGCTCTGCTTGTTCACCGCCATGTCCAGCGCCTGACGCACTTCGAGCTGGTCGAACGGTTTGTGGCGCACGTTGTAGGCGATGTAGCCGAGGTTGAAACCTGGCTTGGTCAGCAGTTGCAGCTTGGGGTCGGCCTTGAGAGCGTCGACATCCGCCGGACGCGGATGCAGGGTGATCTGGCATTCGCCGGCCTTGAGCTTTTGCACGCGCACCGACGCGTCGGTGTTGATGGCGAAGATCAACTGGTCGAGCTTGACCCGGCTCGGGTCCCAGTACTGTTTGTTGCCGGCGTAACGGATCTGCGAGTCTTTCTGGTAGCGCTGGAAGACGAACGGGCCAGTGCCGATCGGCTTCTGGTTGATGTCGCTGGGCTTGCCCTGCTTGAGCAACTGCTCGGCGTATTCGGCCGACAGAATGGAGGCAAAGCTCATGGCGATATTTTGCACGAACGCCGCGTCGACCGTGTTCAGTGTCATCACCACGGTGTGCGGGTCGGTTTTCTCGACCTTGGCGATGTTCTTGTTCAGGCTCATCCCGTTGAAGTACGGAAACTCGGTGGGGTAGGCCTTGCGAAATGGATGGTCGGGGTCAAGCATGCGGTTGAAAGTGAACAACACGTCGTCGGCGTTGAAGTCCCGCGTGGGCTTGAACTCTTTATTGCTGTGGAATTTCACCCCTTCGCGCAGGTGGAAGGTGTAGGTCAGGCCATCTGGCGAAATATCCCACTTGGTTGCCAGCCCCGGTACGACGCTGGTCGCGCCCTTTTCAAACTCAACCAGGCGGTTGTACAGCGGCTCGGCCGCATCGTTGTCGGTGGCGGTGGTGTACTGCGCGGTGTCAAAGCCCGCCGGGCTGCCTTCAGAGCAAAACACCAGGCTCTTTTTTTCGGCGGCGTGGCCCATCGTGGCCACAGCCAGCAGGCTGGTGCCAAAAATTGCGGATAGAACGGTGGTATGGCGCATGACGATCCCGATCCTTGTTTGTAGTTGTCATCAGCGAGCAATCCCCCCGGCATACGGCCAGGGGGACATCACTGATTCCACGCACAGCAAGTGCCCATCAGATTGGAGCCTCTGCTGTCCTACGACGTTAGGGGTCGAGGACTTCGCAGTAAATGCGCAAAATCTGACTGACCTTGTAGGCAACGGAGCCGCGAATCGAAGTTCATTGCCGTAGGACGGCAGCGAGCGCGAATGTGGTCTGTTTCCTACTGGCCTGGCGGATGCAATAACGGCGACGTTATGAAACGTCGCCGCCATCGTTCCTTACTTGCCGCTCACGCTCACGCCGTAGAACGAGTTCAGGCCAAACGGGCTGATCTTGAAGTCCTGTACGGTGTTGCGCATGGGTTGATACACCGTCGAGTGCGCGATAGGTGTCATCGGGACTGCATCTTTGAGGATGTGTTGCGCCTGCTTATACAGCTCGGTGCGTTTGGCGACATCCGAGGTGGCCTTGGCTTCTTTCACGATGCCGTCGAATTTCTTGTCGCACCATTTGGAGAAGTTGTTACCGGACAGCGAGTCGCAGCCGAACAGCACGTTCAGCCAGTTGTCCGGGTCCCCATTGTCGCCGCTCCAGCCAATGATCATGGCCTGGTTCTCGCCGCCTTTGGAACGCTTGATGTACTCGCCCCATTCGTAGCTGACGATGTTGACCTTCAGGCCGATCTGTTTCCAGTCGTTCTGCAGCATCTCGGCCATCAGCTTGGCGTTCGGGTTGTACGGACGCTGGACCGGCATGGCCCACAGGGTGATCTCGGTGCCGTCCTTGATCCCGGCTTCCTTGAGCAGTTCCTTGGCTTTGGCCACGTCGTGCGGGGCATCTTTGATGGTGGTGTCGTAGGACCACTGGGTCGGCGGCATGGCGTTGACCGCCAATTGGCCCGCGCCCTGGTACACCGAGTCGATGATCTGCTGCTTGTTCACCGCCATGTCCAGCGCCTGGCGCACGCGCAGGTCGGACAGCGGGTTAGGCGCGGTCTGGCCCTTGAGCACCGGCATGACGTTGTAGGCGATGTAGCCCAGGTTGAAACCGGCCTGGTGCGGCAGTTTCAAGTCCTTGTCGTCGCCCAGTGCCTTGAGGTCGGCCGGACGGGGGAACAGGGTGATCTGGCATTCGTTTTTCTTGAGCTTCTGGATACGCACCGACGGGTCGGTGGTGATGGCGAAGATCAGGTTGTCGATCTTCACGTCTTCAGGTTTCCAGTAGTCCTTGTTGCCGGTGTAACGAATGTTCGAGTCTTTCTGGTAGCTCTTGAACACGAACGGGCCGGTGCCGACAGGTTTCTGGTTGATGTCCTGCGGCGTGCCGTTTTTCAGCAGTTGCGCGGCGTACTCGGCCGACTGGATCGACGCGAAGCTCATCGCCAGGTTCTGGATGAAGGCGGCGTCCACGGTGCCAAGGGTGAACTTGACGGTGTGGGCATCGACTTTCTCGATGTTCTTGATGTTGGTGTCCATCCCCATGTCCGTGAAGTACGGGAACTCGGTGGGGTAGGCCTTACGGAACGGATCGTCTTTGTTGATCATCCGGTTGAAGGTGAACAGTACGTCGTCGGCCGAGAACTCGCGAGTGGGCTTGAAGTACGGGGTGGTGTGGAACTTGACGCCTTCGCGTAGGTGGAAGGTGTACGTCAGGCCATCCGGGGACACGTCCCAGCTGGTGGCCAGGCCAGGAACGACGGCGGTGCCGCCACGTTCGAACTGGCTCAGACGGTTGAACATGGTTTCGGCCGAAGCATCGAAGTCTGTTCCGGTGGTGTACTGGCCTGGATCAAAACCGGCCGGGCTCCCTTCGGAGCAGAACACCAGGTTAGTCGCCGCTTGGGCGAAAGGCGCTGCGGCCATAAGGCCAGCGCTAACAAGTAACGGAATGACTGCGTGTTTAAGCATGTTGGCCTCATGATTTGTTGTCATTTTTGGTAGTGAGGGCGACCTCGTGAGTCGGCCTGCGGATACTTATGCAGGGGCCATACCCATTGCAAGATGCTGAACGGTTGCAAGGATGAAAGAGTGGTACGAACGTACAGGAATGTCGCAAATATGAAAGTTTCGACATAAATGCGTACATTTGGAGGGCTTTTTCGGTGCCGCACGAGCACCAAAAAGGCCCAATCGAGGCGTGTCATGCACTCGATTGGGGCGTTGCTGTTACTTATCGAGACTCACGCCGTAGAACGGCGTTAGGCCAAAGGGGCTGATTTTGAAGTCCCGCACTTCCTTGCGAAGTGGCTGGAAAACCGTCGAGTTCGCAATAGGCGTTATAGGTACTTGTTCTTTAAGGATTTTTTGTGCCTGCTGATACCACTTGATACGCTGCTCGCGGTCGCTGCTGACCTTGGCCTGTTGCACCAGCTTGTCGTAGGCCGGGTTACACCATTTGGCGTAGTTGCTGCCCTTCACCGCGGCACAGCTGTAGAGCACGCCGAGCCAGTTATCCGGGTCGCCGTTGTCGCCGGTCCAGCCGTAAATCATCGCATCGTGCTCGCCATTCTTGGCGCGCTTGATGTATTCGCCCCACTCATAGCTGACGATGTTGGCCTTGATGCCGATGTTGGCCCAATCCTGTTGGATCATTTGTGCCGACATTCGCGCATTCGGATTGGACGCGCGCTGTACGGTCATCGCCCACAAGTTGATGGTCGTACCGGGTGCAACCCCTGCTTCTTTTAGTAGCGCCCGCGCTTTGGCCGGGTCGAACGGGGCATCCTTGATCGTCGGGTCATAAGACCACTGCGCCGGAGGCAAGGCGTTCTGCGCCAGTTGCCCGGCGCTCTGGTACACGGCCTTGATGATCGCCGGTTTATCGATGGCCATGTCCAGGGCCTGGCGCACCTTGAGTTGATCCAGCGGCGGATGCGTCACGTTGTAGGCCAGGAAACCCAGGTTGAACCCTGCTTGCTGCAACACGCGCAGGTTGGGGTCTTGTTTCATCACCTCGATGTCGGCAGGGCGCGGGTAACCGCTGACCTGGCATTCGCCGGCCTTGAGTTTCTGCAGGCGCGACGCGGCGTCCGGGGTGATCGCGAACACCAGGTTGTCGAGCTTCACATCCTCGGGTTTCCAATACTGTTTATTGGCGACGTAGCGAATCTGCGAGTCCTTTTGGTAACGCTTGAACACAAAAGGCCCGGTGCCCACCGGTTTTTGGTTGATGTCTGCGGCGTTGCCGGTCTTCAGCAGTTGCGCGGCGTACTCGGCCGATTGCACTGAGGCGAAACTCATTGCCAGGTTCTGTACGAACGAGGCATCGACGTTGTTCAGGCTGAAGCGCACGGTGTGCTCGTCCAGTTTGTCGACGCTTTTGATCGTGGTGTTCAAACCCATGTCGGTGAAATACGGCGACTCGGACGGGTAGGCCTTGCGAAACGGGCTGTCGGCATCCAGCAGGCGGTTGAAGGTGAACAACACGTCATCGGCGTTGAAGTCGCGGGTGGGCGTGAAGAAGTCGGTGGTGTGGAACTTGACGCCATCACGCAGGTGGAAGGTGTACGTCAGGCCGTCGTTGGAGACCTCCCAACGGGTCGCCAGGCCGGGTTCGACCTCGGTGCCGCCGCGCTTGAACTGGGTCAGGCGGTTGAACACGGTTTCGGCGGAGGCATCGAAATCGGTGCCGCTGGTGTACTGGCTGGGGTCGAAGCCGGCGGGGCTGGCTTCGGAGCAGTAGACCAGGGTGCTGGCCGCCTGGGCCATGGGCATAAAGGCCAGCAGGCCGGCAGCGAGGAGCAGCGGTTTGAAGATGGTTCTTTCCATGGAGACCCCTGAAGTGGCAGGCATATAAAGCTGCGCGCACGAAAAAACGGCGGTCACCGAGGTTACCGCCGTTACGTGTTATCAGAAAGTCGCCGGTGTTATTTCACCTCGACGATACTCGAGGCGGTCAGGGTGAAGGGGGCCTTTTTATTGATGGCGTAAGGATTTGCGTCTGGGTCCAGTTCATTGGATTCAGCAATCTCGAAGGTGCGTTGTGCGCTGACCTCCATATTGGGAATTTCAGCCGCATCTTTATCCAGATCGAGTAATGTCATTTTCGCGTCAAATTGAACCTTGGCCGTATTTGTTTCTGGATCGTAGGTGATGATGTAATGGGTGTCCTTGCCTTTGAAGCCGACATGCTCTTGCAGTTGGTTCATTTTTAACTCGACCGATGTGGGAGCGACACTGCCCTGATGAGCCACTTCAGATATGCGCGAGCGTAGGAGCGGGTCGGGGATGGCCTCTTCGAACTGCTTGAGTCGCTGGCGCAGCGTTTCACCATCCGCGCTGCCTGAGGCATCCAGCTCCACGGTCGTATAACCGTCTGGTTGTTTTATCCTTACGCTGTAATGGTCGCGGTTCAAGTCCTTCAGGAAGTTTGGCGAGTAGGGCGTTGTACTGTACTCATTAGGCTGCGACTTTTCGCTGGAATAAACTTCGAAGTTGTCTTCGTCGACGGTCCAGGAAATATTGAGTTTACGTTTAAGTACGTCCCCTTCTTTATAATTGCTGACGGATTGTTGGTAGGTGGTGTCGTTGTTGTAGTTAAAGACTTCGTCAAACTTATCGGCACCACTTGTCTTGGGATCGCCCAACGCTTCGAATCCATCCGAAAGTTTTGGCGGTATCTTGGCAGCCTCTGTGGGAGGGGACGAAGGGGCGCGATTCCAAGGCCAGCCGCCTTGGCCTCTGGCGGTGGACCACTGTCCGTCACCGTTGGCATATACGGTCAATACAGGCTTCCTGGTATTGGGGTCAATGATCTGGACATAGTTATCACTGAGTTTGAAATCACTTCTGATCTCATACACTTTTTGCAAACCCGTATCGTCGGCATAGCGGATGAACCAGCGTTTTTCGTCGGTGGCCTGATAAATGCCTTTGGTGTTGGGCACTGCGTTCTCAATGAGTTTCTCGCCATTGGGCAGCGCATATTTGCTGATGTCCCCCGACTGGCTGGGGCGCAACCGGTTGATTGGCGGAATTCCATTCTGAGCGTCGTCGCTCGGCGGTAACTGTGGGTGACCCGCATCGCCTTTGTTTTTCCAGACGCCCGCCTCATCAGGCTTGGCAATAATGCCGCTATTGGCCAGCTTGGACGGATCTTCTGGGTGCTGAACACGCAGTATGTAATGCGCCCCATCCCCGGCGTCCGGCGTATTGCTGGCGAAGTATTTTCTCCCGTTAAACTCCACCTCTTGCATACCCGGAAAGGAGGCTGACGGAGGCGGCGCTGGATTTACGTTTACTTCAGGCGCGCCTCCCATTGAAACGGGAGCTTGATTTGCGGTAGATGGAAGTTCGGGGGCCCGCACCAACTCAAAATCGCTTGTCGCTGCGTTGTATCGCCAGTTGTAATTCAGGCCGATAGCCGCGGTGCCGGTATTTTCGCCCAGCCCGGCTTCTATCCCGATCGGTGTAAGTTCATGTGCAAGTTGCAGGCTGGATATAACCGCCGCGGCATTGCCGCCAACGCGATCCTGCGCCGTCATGCCATAGATGCCGTCATGTATGCCGAAGGCAATAATACCTACGTTGCCCAGGACGGGAACGTAGCCGAAGGTATTGCCCCAAAAATCTTTCGCACCCTTCCAACCTTGTTGTGAGGAGCCAAATACTTGGGTTTGGTCACTCCATACCGCATTCTTGGCATTTAAGTCTTGGTAGCTGGTAGCAATGCTGTCATTGAGGTTGCCATATTTCAAATGATAGTCGCTACCTCGTGATCGCGTGTAATTAAATACCTCGCGAACTGGTATGGCTTGATCCTTGACGAGGTTTTGATAACCTGGGTAGTTGGCGTGATTACCCTCAATCAAGTTATCGAGTACTTCCCCCGCCTTGGGCCAATGTGCATCTATGCCGCCTTGTCTGTCGCGGGCATTGAAACTTTTTTGCAAGTTGTCACGATTGCTTTTAGCCCAGTTGGCGAAATCATCATCGCCTTTTATTTCGTGGGCGGCACCGTTCTTCAAGTCGACCATCACACCCTTGTTGGGTCTGTGCTCATAATTGCCGTCGTAGGGCGTGTAAGGAATAAATGCATACCCCGCCATTGGGTAGCCGTAAATGTTGGGGACGATGACTTGTCCATTTTGCTCAAGCGTGCGCTTGATGGCGGTTTGAGCTTCGGGGCTTAACAGTTTAAAACTTTCACTGTCGTTGGACAGGCTCTGCAAGGTTCCCTTCAATACATAGGCGTCCGCTTTTCCGGAGCGTTTTGCCAGGATGCCGGAAGCGTCCCGCATCGAGCTGGCTATTTCATTTTCCCAATGATCTTGGAGTGTCTGGCCGACGGATTCCAGATTATTGATTTTACCCCGGTCGCTTGACGCGATTTCCATTTCTTGGAAGTTGATCGGGCCGCCACGTTGGACTTTATCGTGCGCAAGAGAGCCCGCAGCAATTTCCCACGCAAAGTAAGTGCGCTTTTGAGTGTTGGTCAATGTCTCGGGTTTCCCCTTGCCCGTATAAGAGCTGAACGTCACCGTGAACTTTTCGTGCGGGTCGTAGCCGGCGGATAATAAACCACCACTAAAGTATCCTGCGGGTTCCATAAACTGGCGCGCGCGCTGGAATTTGATATTTCTTTCACCTTCGCTACCGTTTTCTATTTGGCCAATCTGCGTATTTACGCGATTGGCATAGCCGTCGATACGCTGTTCTCGTTGCGTAAGTGTGTAGTTCGCGTTGGGGGCGGAAACGGTGGTTGACCCATAAATGGTGGTCGTGCGGGCCTCAAGTTCCGGATCAGGGGAAGAGGTTGCAATCGGTTTTTGTTCAACCCCTGTCTTTTTTGACTCTGGCTCACTCTCCTCTCCCGACCATTTTTTTTGTGGAGCGGATGAGTCATTAATCGACCTGGCGTGACGACTTTGTACGGAGAGTGGGGGGATTAACGAGGGTGGCTGGAGGAACGGATTGATATTCATGATCGGCTCAATGTAGGCGTGAAGTTCATAAACACTGTTCGTTTTTCGAAACGCATATGCCCGAATTAAGCCCGGATTAATCGGCGGGCGGGCAATTAAGTCAGACGGGAAATTGACCTCTGTTATGGGCTGTTGCGTAACTTCTTAATCTAGGTTGGGAGAATGATGAAAATAGGTGGTTATATAAGACTGAACAGTTCCACGTCATTGCATGGGGCTCGGGCTAGACGTCTGTATTAAAGAAAGGCTTGCAGTATTCTGAAAAAATCCTACGTTAAAGTGATTCGAACCATCATCACGTCCCTTGCTTTGAGCCGGTTGGCTGCGGTTGTGTCTGCTTCAGGTCACGCCTGCCTCGGCTCCATTCCCATGGCTGATCGACCGTCCAAAAAAAACGGCGCAAGCCCTTCGGGGCCGCGCCGTTTTCGTGTGCTTCAAAAGGCTTATTGCAGGACTTCGATCACCCCATCGGCACTCATGCTTACCTGACTGGTACCGGCTTCCACTTCCGGCGTCGGCGCCGAATCCATCATGGCGGCTTTCATCATCATCCCGCCGCGTGCGTAAGGTTGTGGATAACCATTGGTGTTGAAGTTCAGGTTGACGATCTTATAACCCTTGCCGCCCAACGCATCGGTGGCCAGTTGGGCGCGAGCCTTGAATGCGCTGACCGCGTCCTTGAGCAGGGCGTCTTCGCTGGACCTGCGCGTGGTGTCAGCGATGGCGAATTCCATGTTTTGCATTTTCAGGGTGTTGAGCAACTCGCCAGTGAGCTTGGACAGCGCCGGGAAGTCTGCGCTCTCCAGGCGCAGTTCGGCGCGTTCACGCCAGCCGGTGATCTTCTGGTTCTTATTGTCGTAGATCGGGTAGCTGTTGCGGCTGCCCTGACGCAGGGTCACGGCCTTGACTTCGCGGGCCTGGCCCAGGGCCTGGTTCATGGTGGTGGTGATGTCGGCGGCGAGCTTGGCGGGGTCGGCGTTCTGGGATTCGGTATAGAGCGTCACGATCATCTTGTCGCGGGCCACTTCCTGGCTGACTTCGGCGCGCAGGGCGATCTGGTTGTAATGCAACTCGTCGGCGGCGACGGCCGGGAGGCTGGCCAGGGTGCTGGCGCTGAGGGTGAGAGCGGCTGCGTTGCGAATGAAACGGGACATGGAAGCTCCTTGGATTGTTCGTATCGGTATGACTGTAGACGGTGGTGCCGGGTTCTTCGGGTTTACACATTCACTACAAGTTGTCGCAGTGCCGACGAACGGTCATTCAGCGCGCCTGCGTCAAAGAGCCACACGCGCCGTGTCTGCCGGTCGGCTTCGTTTATACTCCTGCCGATCCGCCTGCAGCGCTCACCGGGAGAGCTCATGCTCGCCGCCGTAAAACTGACTTCCGCCACCCGCCAGAACCTCTGGCGCCTGACGTTCATTCGCACCTTGGTATTGGCCGCGCAGGCCGGTTCCGTCGGGCTTGCCTATTGGTTCGACCTGCTGCCGCTGCCGTGGCTGCAACTGAGCGTGACCCTGGGTTTTTCCACCGTGTTGTGTGCGTTTACCGCCATCCGGTTGCGTACCACCTGGCCGGTGACCGAGTTGGAATACGCCCTGCAGTTGGCCTGCGACCTGTTTATCCACAGTGTGTTGCTGTATTTCTCCGGTGGTTCCACCAATCCGTTCGTTTCGTATTACCTGGTGCCCTTGACCATCGCGGCCGTGACCTTGCCGTGGCGCTACTCGGTGATACTCTCCGGCATTGCCCTGACCCTGTACACCTTGCTGCTGGCGCAGTTCTACCCGTTGCAGACGTTCCCCATCGCCCGGGAAAACCTGCAGATCTACGGGATGTGGCTGAGCTTCGCGCTGTCGGCCGCAGTCATCACCTTTTTTGCTGCGCGCATGGCCGAAGAACTGCGCCGCCAGGAAGAATTGCGCGCCATCCGCCGCGAAGAAGGCCTGCGCGACCAGCAACTGCTGGCCGTCGCGACCCAGGCCGCCGGTGCGGCCCATGAGTTGGGCACGCCCCTGGCGACCATGAGCGTGCTGCTCAACGAAATGACCCAGGACCATCACGATCCGGCGCTGCAAGAAGACCTCGGCGTGCTGCGCGAACAGGTCAAGCAGTGCAAGCAAACCTTGCAGCAACTGGTGCGCGCCGCCGAAGCCAACCGCCGCCTGGCGGTGGAGATGCAGGACGTGACCCAGTGGCTCGACGAAGCCCTGAACCGCTGGCACCTGATGCGTCCCGAAGCCAGTTACCGTTTCCACCTGCTGGGGCAGGGCAGCGTGCCGCGCATGGCGCCGCCGCCGGACCTGACCCAGGCCCTGCTCAACCTGTTGAACAATGCCGCCGATGCCTGCCCCGAAGGCCTGGAAGTGCAGCTGGACTGGGACACGGAAAACCTCACCATCAGCATTCGTGACCACGGCGCAGGCGTGCCGCTGGCTATTGCCGAGCAGATCGGTAAACCTTTCTTTACCACCAAGGGCAAAGGCTTCGGCCTCGGCCTGTTTTTGAGCAAGGCCAGCGTGACCCGCGCGGGCGGCTCAGTGAAGCTCTATAGTCATGAGGAAGGCGGCACGCTCACCGAGCTGCGCCTGCCCCGTGTCGCACGAGGAGATATCGATGAGTGATGAGATCCAAGTCGAAGGCGAAGAACTGCCGCACCTGTTGCTGGTAGATGATGACGCTACCTTTACCCGCGTCATGGCGCGTGCCATGAGCCGTCGCGGTTTCCGCGTCAGCACCGCGGGCTCCGCGGAAGAGGGCCTGAGCATCGCCCAGGCTGACCTGCCGGACTACGCCGCGCTCGACCTGAAAATGGACGGCGACTCCGGCCTGGTGCTGCTGCCCAAGCTGCTCGAACTCGATCCGGAAATGCGTGTGGTGATCCTCACCGGTTATTCCAGCATTGCCACCGCTGTCGAAGCCATCAAGCGTGGCGCCTGCAACTACCTGTGCAAACCGGCGGACGCCGACGACGTGCTGGCCGCCTTGCTCTCCGAGCATGCCGACCTCGATACCCTGGTGCCGGAAAACCCGATGTCGGTGGACCGCCTGCAGTGGGAACACATCCAGCGCGTGCTGACCGAGCATGAAGGCAATATCTCGGCCACCGCCCGCGCGCTGGGCATGCACCGGCGTACCCTGCAACGCAAGCTGCAGAAGCGCCCGGTACGGCGCTGAACGCCGGCTGAACAATCTACTTCAGGCCGCACGGCGCCTTGAACCGATGCTCTATGATCGGTTCAAACGCCTGCCATCTATTTCCTACCGAGCCTGAACGATGAATCAGAACGCTGAGTACTCCGCGGTCAACGACGCGGTGCGTGGGCACTTTTTTCGCCGAACCTGGGCGATGATCACGCCCTATTGGCGCAGTGAAGAAAAGGGCACGGCATGGTTGCTGTTGTTGGCGGTGATTGGTTTGTCGCTGTTCAGCGTCGCGATCTCCGTGTGGATCAACCACTGGTACAAGGATTTCTACAACGCCCTGGAACATAAGGACACGGCGGCCTTCTGGCAACTGATCGGCTATTTTGGCGGCATCGCTGCGGTGGCCATCCTCGGTGCGGTTTATCGCTTGTACCTGACCCAGATGCTGACCATCCGCTGGCGGGCCTGGTTGACCGAAAAACACTTCGCACGCTGGCTCAGCGACAAAAACTACTACCAGCTGGAGCAGGGCGGTTACACCGATAACCCGGACCAGCGGATCTCCGAAGACCTCAATAACTTCACCTCCAGCAGCTTGAGCCTCGGCCTGGGCCTGCTGCGCAATGTGGTCAGCCTGGTGTCGTTTTCGATCATCCTGTGGGGTGTGTCGGGCAGCATCGAAGTGTTCGGTATCACCATTCCCGGCTACATGTTCTGGTGTGCATTGCTCTATGCCGCCGTGGGCAGTTGGCTGACGCACCTGATCGGGCGTCGCTTGATCGGGCTGAACAATCAACAACAACGCTTCGAGGCGGATTTGCGCTTCTCGATGGTCCGGGTCCGCGAGAATGCCGAGAGCATTGCCTTGTACAACGGCGAGCCCAACGAAAATCGCCGTTTGAGCCAACGCTTCGGCCGGGTCTGGCATAACTTCTGGGACATCATGAAAGTGTCCAAGCGCCTGACTTTCTTCACCGCCGGCTACAGCCAGATCGCAATCATCTTCCCGTTCATCGTCGCCGCGCCGCGCTACTTCACCGGCAAGATCGAGCTGGGCGAGCTGATGCAAATCAACTCGGCGTTCGGCAACGTCCAGGATAACTTCAGCTGGTTTATCGGCGCGTACACGGAGCTGGCCAGTTGGCGCGCCACCAGTGATCGTCTGCTGAGTTTCCAGCAGGCCATGGGCGATAACGAGCAGCGCCCTGCGGCCATCGACGTGCGCCCGGAAGGCGAGCGCCTGGTGGTAGAGAAGCTCGGCATGGACCTGGCCGATGGCCGCCACTTGCTCGCCGGCGCCGACATGGTCGTCGAGCCGGGCCAGCGCCTGATGCTCAGCGGGCGTTCCGGCAGCGGTAAAAGTACGTTGCTGCGTGCCATGGGCCAGCTGTGGCCGGCGGGCCATGGCAGCATCCGCCTGCCGGCGGCGCGTTACCTGTTTCTGCCGCAGAAGCCGTATCTGCCGATCGGCACGTTGAAGGCCGCGCTGAGTTATCCACAGGACGACGGCGTGTACATGGACGAACGTTATGCACAGGTCCTGGAAACCTGCCGCTTGCCGCATCTGGTCGCGCGGCTGGACGAAGCCAACCACTGGCAGCGCATGCTCTCTCCCGGCGAGCAACAGCGCCTGGCCTTTGCCCGTGCGTTGTTGTTCGCACCGCAGTGGCTGTACATGGACGAAGCGACATCGGCCATGGATGAAGAGGATGAGGCGACGTTGTACCAGGCGTTGATCGATGAGCTGCCGGGGCTGAGCATCGTCAGCGTCGGCCATCGCAGCAGCCTCAAGCGCTTCCATGGGCGGCATGTGCGGATCGAAAGCGGCCACCTGCAAGAACAACCCGTGTCCTGAGGGCCGTACTCGGTCAGTGTGGGAGGGAGCAAGCTCCCTCCCACAATGGCATCCCCGCTAGTCTGGAGATTGAGGCCCAACAAAAAGCCCGGCTGATCATCGATCAGCCGGGCTTTTTTACAGCGCCTGAAAAGACTTACTTCTTCAAGCCGTAATGCTCATCCAGCATGCCAGGGGCGTTCGGCGTTTTTGGCGCGTAGTCCCGTGGCGGCTCCTGGTTTTCCCGTGGCGGGGTCAGGCGTTCCCGTGGAGTTTGCGGTGCATCGGAATGCAGCGCGGCCAGCAGGCGCTGACGGGTGATGTCGTCGAGCGCCAGGCGGTTGGCGCCGTCGGCGAGGTGATCCTGTACTTCCTGGTAGCTCTGGGTGAGCTTCTTGACCAGGGTCGCGGTGCTGTTGAAGTGGGTAACAACCTCGTTCTGATAACTGTCAAAACGTTCCTGAATGTCATCCAACTGACGCTGCGTGCGGTTAGGCGCGGCATTCGGCAGCAAGCGAGCAACCAGGAATCCAATGGCGACACCGGCAACCAGGGCAAGAGTCGGCAACAACCAAACTAAGAGCGAGTGTTCCACGAGTCCTTCCTCTATAAACGGCTTTGCTTTACGTTAACGGCTCGGACCTGCGCTGTATACCGCGATTAAGCTCGCAATGATGCCATGCACAGACTTTTAGCTAGACGAGTCGACCCTTTGAGAGGTCACGGAGTTCATTCCTTGCTCATGCGTGAAACCCCTGTTTTGATCGATGGCCCGGTAGGCCAATTGGAAGCCCTGTACCTGGATCAGCCCGCGCCACGTGGCCTGGCGCTGATCTGCCACCCTAACCCGGTGCAGGGTGGGACCATGCTCAATAAAGTTGTTTCGACCCTGCAACGCACCGCCCGCGATGCCGGTTTGATCACCTTGCGATTCAATTACCGTGGCGTCGGTGCCAGCGCCGGCACCCATGACATGGCCAGCGGTGAAGTGGACGATGCCGAAGCGGCCGCCACCTGGTTGCGCAAGAAACACCCCGACCTGCCGATCACCTTGCTCGGTTTTTCGTTTGGTGGCTATGTCGCCGCCAGCCTCGGCGGTCGTCTGGAAGCCAAGGGCGAAAAGCTCGCGCACCTGTTCATGGTCGCCGCCGCGGTGATGCGCCTGGGCGATGCCGACCTGCTGCCGCAGAACTGCCCGCTGACCCTGATCCAGCCGGAAACCGACGAAGTGGTCGACCCGCAATGCGTCTACGACTGGTCCGCCGCCCTGAAACGCCCCCATGAGCTGCTGAAAGTGGCAGAATGCGGACACTTTTTTCATGGCAAGCTCACCGATCTCAAGGATCTGGTGCTGCCGCGCCTCTCGAATTGATAGCAGTCTGATAAGCGATTACCCATGACGACTCGTACCCGTATCCTCACCGGCATCACCACCACCGGCACGCCGCACCTGGGCAACTACGCCGGTGCGATCCGCCCGGCGATCCTTGCCAGTCAGGACGCCAATGCCGACTCCTTCTACTTCCTGGCCGACTACCACGCCCTGATCAAATGCGATGACCCGCAGCGCATCCAACGCTCGCGTATGGAAATCGCCGCGACCTGGCTGGCCGGTGGCCTGGATGTGAACCGGGTGACGTTCTATCGCCAGTCCGACATTCCCGAGATCCCCGAGCTGACCTGGCTGCTGACCTGCGTCGCCGCCAAGGGCCTGCTCAACCGCGCCCATGCCTACAAGGCGTCGGTGGACAAGAACGTGGAAAACGGCGAAGACCCGGATGCGGGCATCACCATGGGCCTGTACAGCTACCCGGTGCTGATGGCGGCGGACATTTTGATGTTCAACGCGCACAAGGTGCCGGTGGGCCGCGACCAGATCCAGCACGTGGAAATGGCCCGCGACATCGGCCAGCGCTTCAACCACCTGTTCGGCAACGGTAAAGAGTTCTTCACCCTGCCCGAGGCGGTGATCGAAGAAAGCGTCGCCACCTTGCCGGGCCTGGACGGTCGCAAGATGTCGAAGAGCTACGACAACACCATCCCGTTGTTCACCAGCGCCAAGGACATGAAAGACGCGATCTCGCGGATCGTCACCGACTCCCGCGCGCCCGGCGAAGCCAAGGACCCGGACAATTCGCACCTGTTCACCCTGTACCAGGCGTTTGCCAGCAAGGCCCAGGAACAGGAATTCCGCGCCGAGTTGCTGCAAGGCCTGGGCTGGGGCGAGGCGAAGAACCGTCTGTTCCAACTGCTGGACGGGCAACTGGGTGAAGCCCGTGAGCGTTACCACCAATTGATGTCGCGCCCGGCGGACATGGAAGACCTGCTGCTGATCGGCGCCAAAAAAGCCCGCGCCGTGGCCGCGCCGTTCCTCGCCGAGCTGCGCGAGGCCGTTGGCCTGCGTTCGTTCGTCAACCAGGCCGCGGCGCCGGTCAGCACCAAGAAAAAGGCCGCGAAAGCCGCGCGCTTCGTGAGTTTCCGCGAAGACGACGGCAGCTTCCGCTTCCGCCTGCTGGCGGCCGATGGCGAGCAACTGCTGCTGTCGCGCAACTTTGCCGACGGTAAAACAGCTGGTGCGGTGACCAAGCAATTGCAAAGCGGCGCCGCGCTGGACGTGCGCCCTGAAGCCCTGAGCTTCAGCGTATGGCTGGACGACGCTGCGGTTGCCGACAGCGCGCCATTCGCCGACACCGCGTCGCGCGATGCCGCCATCGAAGCCCTGCGCGTCGCGCTGACCCCCCTCGAGGATTAACCCGACCAAGGGTTGATTGCCATTATCCGGGGCCGTCGTTACAGTGACGGCCCGTTTTTGTTGCCTTGCTAACGAAATTATGACGCCCCTAGAACGATATCAAGCTGATCTGAAACGCCCTGAATTCTTCCATGACGCGGCCCAGGAAACGGCGGTGCGTCATTTGCAGCGTCTGTACGAAGACCTGGTCGCGGCCTCGCAGAGTAAGCCAGGGATGCTCGGCAAGCTGTTTGGCAAGAAAGACCGCACGCCGGTCAAGGGCCTGTACTTCTGGGGCGGCGTGGGTCGCGGCAAGACCTACCTGGTGGACACGTTCTTCGAAGCGCTGCCGTTCAAGGAAAAGGTCCGCACGCACTTCCACCGCTTCATGAAGCGCGTCCATGAAGAGATGAAAACCCTGCCGGGCGAGAAAAACCCGTTGACCATCATCGCCAAGCGGTTCTCCGCAGAGGCGCGGGTGATCTGCTTCGATGAGTTCTTCGTCTCCGACATCACCGACGCCATGATCCTTGGCACCCTGATGGAAGAGCTGTTCAAGAACGGCGTGACCCTGGTCGCCACCTCGAACATCGTGCCCGATGGCCTGTACAAGGACGGCCTGCAACGCGCGCGCTTCCTGCCGGCCATTGCGCTGATCAAGCAGAACACCGAGATCGTCAACGTCGACAGCGGCGTCGATTACCGCCTGCGGCACCTGGAACAAGCGGAGTTGTTCCACTTCCCGCTCAACGACGCGGCGCAAGATAGCCTGCGCAAAAGCTTCCGCGCCCTCACGCCGGAATGCACCCAGGCGGTGGAAAACGACAAGTTGATCATCGAAAACCGCCAAATCATCGCGCTGCGTACCTGCGATGACGTGGCCTGGTTCGACTTCCGCGAACTGTGCGACGGCCCGCGCAGCCAGAACGACTACATCGAACTGGGCAAGATCTTCCACGCCGTGATCCTCAGTGGCGTGGAGCAGATGAGCGTCAGCACCGACGACATCGCGCGCCGCTTTATCAACATGGTCGACGAGTTCTATGACCGCAACGTCAAGTTGATCATCTCGGCGGAAGTCGAGCTCAAGGACCTCTACACCGGCGGTCGCTTGAACTTCGAATTCCAGCGCACCCTGAGCCGCCTGCTGGAGATGCAATCCCACGAGTTCCTGTCGCGGGCGCACAAACCCTAAGCACGACGCAGTAAAAAGTGTGGGAGGGGGCTTGCCCCCGATAGCGGTGTATCAGTGCCAGATGTACTGACTGATACACCGCTATCGGGAGCAAGCTCCCTCCCACATTTTGTCTCTGTACAGCCCTGATTACGCGGCTTGCTGGAACTGCTGGCGGTACTGGTTCGGTGACAGCTCGGTGTGCTGCCTGAACAGCCGCGCAAAGAAGCTCGCATCGTCGTAGCCCACCTCATAACTGATGGTCTTGATGCTCTTGCGGCTGCCCGAGAGCAGCCCTTTCGCCGTCTCGATGCGCAAGCGTTGCAGGTAATGCAGCGGCTTGTCGCCGGTGGCGGTCTGGAAGCGGCGCATGAAGTTGCGGATGCTCATGCCGTGCTCCCGGGCCACGTCCTCGAAGCGGAACTTGTCGGCGAAATGCTCTTCGAGCCAGTGCTGGATCTGCAGGATGATCACATCCTGGTGCAGCTTCTGCCCGCCGAAACCGATCCGTCCCGGCGAATAGTTGCGCTGCACTTCGTAAAGAATATCGCGGGCCACGGCCTGGGCGATGTTGGCGCCGCAGAAGCGTTCGATCAGATAGATATAGAGGTCGCAGGCCGAGGTGGTGCCGCCGGCGCAGTACAGGTTGTCGGCGTCGGTCAGGTGCTTGTCCTGGTTGAGCTGGACCTTGGGGAAGCGCTCGCTGAAGGCAGTGAAGAAACGCCAGTAGGTGGTCGCCTCCTTGCCATCGAGCAGCCCGGCTTCGGCCAGCCAGAACACCCCGGTCGCTTCGCCGCAGAGCACCGCGCCGCGGGCGTGCTGTTCGCGCAGCCACGGCAGCACTTGCGGGTAGCGCGTACTCAGGGCATCGAAGTCATCCCAGAAGGCCGGCAGCACGATGATGTCGGCGTCTTCCAGGCCGCCGTCCACCGGCATGATCACATCACTGAAGCTGCGCACCGATTGCCCGTCGGGGCTGACCAGGCGCGTTTCGAACGCGGGAGTCAGGCCCAGGCCTTGTTGTTTGCCGTAACGCAGGCTGGCGAGGTGGAAGAAATCCTTGGCTTGCATGAGGGTGGAAGCGAACACCCGATCAATGGCCAAAATGCTGACGCGCCGCAAGGGCGTGGAGATTTGGTTAGACATAATTTCATTTATTCTTATAGGGGAAAGTGGTCACCAGACGGCTGGATCGTCTTATTTTTTGTCGCATGTGTCCAGTGTCCTGTGACGCCTTCGCGGCATAGGCTCTGTGGTTCGTCTTTGTCCGACAATCCACGCAGGTGACCTCATGATCCCCAGAACGTTGTTCAGCCCGGAACACGAACTCTTCCGCCAGAGCGTGCGTACCTTCCTTGAAAAAGACGCTGCGCCGTTCCATGCGCAATGGGAGAAGCAGGGCTATATCGACCGTGCGCTGTGGAACAAGGCCGGCGAGGCGGGGATGTTGTGTTCCCATCTGCCGGAGGAGTACGGCGGCCTGGGCGCGGACTTTCTCTACAGCGCGGTGGTGATCGAAGAGATCAGCCGCCTGGGCCTGACCGGCATCGGTTTCTCCCTGCATTCGGACATTGTCGCGCCGTATATCCTGCATTACGGCAGTGAAGCGCTGAAGCACCAATACCTGCCCCAATTGATCTCCGGCGAGAAGGTCACGGCCATCGCCATGACCGAGCCGGGCGCCGGGTCCGACCTGCAAGGGGTCAAGACCACGGCGGTGCTGGACGGTGATGAGTATGTGATCAACGGCTCCAAGACCTTTATCACCAACGGTTTTCTCGCCGATCTGGTGATCGTGGTCGCCAAGACCGACCCCAAGGCCGGCGCCAAGGGCACCAGCCTGTTCCTGGTGGAGGCCGCTACGCCGGGCTTCGACAAGGGCAAGCGCCTGGAAAAGGTCGGCATGAAGGCTCAGGACACCTCGGAGCTGTTCTTCCAGGATGTCCGTGTGCCCAAGGAAAACCTGCTGGGCCAGGCGGGCATGGGCTTCGCCTACTTGATGCAGGAGCTGCCCCAGGAGCGCTTGACCGTGGCGATTGGCGCGCTGGCGTCAGCCGAAGCGGCGCTGCAATGGACCCTCGACTACACCCGTGAGCGCAAGGCCTTCGGCAAGGCGATTGCCGACTTCCAGAACACCCGCTTCAAACTGGCGGAGATGGCCACCGAGATCCAGATCGGCCGCGTGTTCGTCGATAAGTGCCTGGCGTTGCACCTGGAGGGCAAGCTCGACGTGCCCACCGCCGCCATGGCCAAGTACTGGGCCACGGACCTGCAATGCAAGGTGCTCGACGAGTGTGTGCAATTGCACGGCGGCTACGGCTTCATGTGGGAATACCCGATCGCCCGCGCCTGGGCGGATGCGCGGGTGCAGCGGATTTATGCGGGGACCAATGAGATCATGAAGGAGATTATTGCGCGGGCGCTTTGATTTCGATGGTGTGGCTGAGGGCCTCATCGGGGGCAAACCCCCTCCCACGTTTTACTGGGTTCACACGGCTAAGTGTGGGAGGGGGCTTGCCCCCGATAGCGGTCTAGAGATCAATCAAGGTGCTGGATTAGGATGATCCTTCTGAATCGCCTCAATCCCCTCCAGCACCTCTTTCGACAGTTTCAGGTCAGCGCTGGCAAGGTTGCTGTCCAGTTGCTCCAGGCTCGTCGCACCAATGATGTTGCTGGTCACGAACGGCTGCTGCGTGACGAACGCCAACGCCATCTGCGCCGGGTCCAGGCCGTGTTCGCGGGCCAGGGCCACATAACGGCTGCACGCTGCTTCCGACTGCGGGTTGAAATAGCGGCTGAAGCGGCTGTATTCGGTCAGGCGGGCTTTTGCCGGGCGCGCACCGCCTTCGTATTTGCCGCTGAGCATGCCGAATGCCAGGGGCGAATAAGCCAGCAGACCGCACTGTTCGCGAATGGCGATTTCCGCCAGGCCCACTTCAAAGCTGCGGTTGAGCAGGTTGTAGGGGTTCTGGATCGACACCGCGCGGGTCCAGCCGCGGGCTTCGGCCAGGGCGAGGAACTTCATGGTGCCCCACGGCGTTTCGTTGGACAGACCGATGTGGCGGATCTTGCCGGCCTTCACCTGCGCGTCCAGCGCTTCGAGGGTTTCCTCCAGCGGCGTCAGGTCGTCTTCGTCCTTGTGCTTGTAGCCCAGCTGGCCGAAGAAGTTGGTGCTGCGCTCCGGCCAGTGCAACTGGTAGAGGTCGATCCAGTCGGTCTGCAGGCGCTTGAGGCTCGCATCCAGGGCTTCGACGATGTGCTGGCGGTTGTGGCGCAGGTGGCCGCCGCGGATATAGTCGATGGTGTTGCCGGGGCCGGCGATCTTGCTGGCGAGAATCCAGTCGGCGCGGTCGCCGCGGCTTTTGAAGTAATTCCCGATGTAGCGCTCGGTGGTGGCATAGGTGTCGGCCTTGGGTGGCACCGGGTACATTTCCGCCGTGTCGAGGAAGTTGATCCCCGCGGCCTTGGCCCGTTCGATCTGCGCGAAGGCCTCTGCCTCGCTGTTCTGCTCGCCCCAGGTCATGGTGCCCAAGGCTATCGCGCTTACGTGCAGATCGGTACGGCCCAGCTGTCGATAATCCATCGGGTGCTCCTTCGGGGAAAACAATCATAAAAGCAGGTTGAATTTTTTTTCGCAATCTGCATAATTGCCCACCTCTTTCTGCAGTGGAAGTGATGCGCCGCCTGCCGAAGAATCTTGCCGTTGAACGGACGCGCCGACCCGAGCCCCCGATAGCGTCTGTATCCGGCTGCCTTTGACTTGTCAAAGTACGCACTATTCAGTAAGATCCGCCGTCTAATTTACAGGGCGGCCCCTGAGGCTATTAAAGAATGACAACTTTTACTGCAAAACCGGAAACAGTTCAGCGCGACTGGTTTGTCGTCGACGCCGCTGGTCAGACTCTGGGTCGTCTGGCCACTGAAGTCGCCAGCCGTCTGCGTGGCAAGCACAAGCCTGAATACACCCCTCACGTTGACACCGGTGACTACATCGTGATCATCAACGCTGAGCAGGTACGTGTTACCGGCAACAAAGCGCAAGACAAAATGTACTACCGTCACTCCGGTTTCCCAGGCGGCATCAAGTCTTCCAATTTCGAAGGTCTGATCGCCAAGAAGCCTGAGGCCCCGATTGAAATCGCGGTTAAAGGCATGCTGCCGAAGGGCCCACTGGGTCGCGATATGTTTCGCAAGCTGAAAGTCTATGCGGGCGCTGCTCACCCTCATGCTGCTCAGCAGCCCCAAGAACTGAAGTTTTAACGGAATAGTTCATTATGTCGGCGACTCAAAATTACGGCACTGGCCGTCGCAAAACCGCAACCGCACGCGTTTTCCTGCGTCCGGGCACTGGTAACATCTCGATCAACAACCGCACTCTGGACAACTTCTTCGGCCGCGAAACTGCCCGCATGGTAGTTCGTCAGCCGCTGGAATTGACCGAGACTGTTGAAAAGTTCGACATCTACGTCACCGTTATCGGTGGCGGTGTAAGTGGTCAAGCTGGCGCAATCCGCCACGGTATCACTCGCGCTCTGATGCAGTACGACGAAACCCTGCGTGGCGCTCTGCGCAAAGCTGGCTTCGTGACTCGTGATGCTCGTGAAGTTGAACGTAAGAAAGTCGGTCTGCGTAAAGCGCGTAAGCGTCCGCAGTACTCGAAGCGTTAATTCGCTTTACGTTCCACAAAAACGCCCAGCCTCCTTACGGAGCTGGGCGTTTTTTATTGCCTGCTATTTATGCATAAATTTCGGCGTGACAACTTGCCACAGCCGTAGACCCCCTATACTACAAGGCTTGGAGCTGGAGCTCCGGGTAATTCCCTTGTCAGGGGTGGGGCTTTTCATTACCATTCGGCAAAATTTTTATAAGTTCAGATTTAATACTTAGTAGACGCCTGATTTAACAGGCCAAAAAGCTGATGGGAGAGGACTGAATGAGCAATGACGGCGTGAATGCAGGCCGGCGTCGCTTCTTGGTAGCAGCCACATCCGTGGTGGGTGCTGCAGGAGCGGTGGGGGCTGCGGTCCCGTTCGTGGGGTCATGGTTTCCCAGTGCCAAGGCGAAAGCCGCAGGTGCACCGGTGAAGGTGAATATCAGCAAGATCGAGCCAGGCCAGCAGATGATTGCTGAGTGGCGCGGTCAGCCGGTCTTCATTGTTCGTCGAACGGAGGAAATCCTGGGAAATCTGAAAAAGATCGAAGGCCAGTTGTCTGACCCCAAATCTGAGTTTTCCGACCAACCCGCCTACGCCAAAAACGAAGCACGTTCGATCAAGCCAGAGATTCTGCTGCTGGTCGGGCTGTGTACCCACCTGGGATGCTCACCTACTTTCCGCCCTGAAGTGGCGCCGGTCGACCTGGGCAAAGATTGGGTCGGCGGCTATTTCTGCCCCTGCCACGGTTCGCACTACGACCTGGCCGGACGCGTCTACAAGTCGTGGTTTCCCAGTGCCAAGGCGAAAGCCGCAGGTGCACCGGTGAAAGTGAATGTCAGCAAAATCGAGCCAGGTCAGCAAATGATTGCCGAATGGCGCGGTCAGCCGGTATTCATCGTCCGCCGCACCCAGGAGATTCTGGGGAACCTGACGAAGATCGAGGGGGATCTCTCTGATCCGGACTCCAAGGCCTCGGTACAACCGACCTACGTGGATCCCAAGACGCGTTCGATCAAGCCGGAAGTGCTGCTGCTGATCGGTATCTGCACGCACCTGGGCTGTTCACCGACCTTCCGTCCAGAAGTGGCGCCGGCCGACCTCGGTCCAAAATGGGTGGGCGGCTACTTCTGCCCTTGCCATGGCTCCCACTACGACCTGGCTGGCCGTGTCTTCAAATCGCAGCCTGCGCCTTTGAACCTGCCAGTTCCCCCGCATTCCTATGAGTCGGACGACATCATTGTCGTCGGCGTCGATACGGAGAACGCGTGATGAGCAAGTTCATGGATTGGGTTGATGCGCGCTTTCCTGCGACCAAAATGTGGGAAGACCATCTCAGCAAGTATTACGCTCCGAAGAACTTCAACTTCTTCTACTTCTTTGGCTCCCTGGCACTGCTGGTTCTGGTTAACCAGATCGTTACCGGTGTCTGGCTGACCATGAGCTACACCCCGTCGGCGGAAGAGGCGTTTGCCTCCGTCGAGTACATCATGCGCGACGTCGAGTACGGCGCGATCCTGCGTCT
>JGI11944J13513_1000560_pt1 | contig 34793 bp, 30 predicted proteins | sample TerdegcoTASludge_FD_13513 | JGI IMG/M metagenome (IMG submission 13513) | reverse complement strand
GGTTCTTCGCTGTTTTCTGTGGGTAAACCTGGAGATACTATTTCTTCCTCGTCTTTGTGCCTTTGTGCCTCCGTGGTGAAATCGGCATGCATGGGCCTCACCACCAAGACACCAAGGCACAAAGAAAATTTCTCGGGAGGACAATACCCACACAATTTAGCGAAGAGCCAGATTTTTTTTGGCTCTTCGCTATTTAGTATGAGTGACCTTTAATCGAATATTCTCTGTATCTAGCGCCTCTGTGGTGAATGAAGAGCTTCAGATAAACTCTATCTTTAAAAGACCGCAAGTCTGCTTTGATCCCTGCTCTCGATTTTTTCCCTTTTTCTTCTCCTCCGATCGTTTTTCTCTTCTTTTTTCTCTGCTCCATCAACTCTCACTTTTCTTCCGATTAGGAAATTAATATTGGAATTCTCTAAAAATTTATTTAAAAAACAATATATTCAATAAAATTAAATTTTATGTTTATTTTTTAATAGAAATTTCATTTTATTTTTTGTTTATTTCATTTTATTTTTTGTTTATTTCATTTTATTTTCTGTTTTTATGATTATTTCAAAACATAATCAATTCATCATAATAATAAATAAAAAATTTTATAAAATAATTGCAAAACTCATGAGATTCACATTATTATTATAGTTTAAATTTTTATAAATAAAATCAAATTGTCTTTAAAACTTTTTAAATAGTTAGTTTTATAAATACAAATTTGGATGAAAATCACAAGAGTATTACATCCATTTAGTAAATTATAAAAATTTTACCATTATTTTTCTTGAAGCCTTTGAATCTTATAGTATATGCGAATGGTTCTAGACGAAATATCAATTCATTCTTTGGGACCGATCTTTACCTGGTGAATAATGGGTATATGCGGCGAGATGGGCATATTCATATAGTATGTGGAATAATGTTTCTGATAAAATCCAGATTTTTGCAGGGGCGGATATCCTATACCCATAGTTTATGTAATGAGGCCATTTCCAAAAGGCTCTTTGGTATCTACTTGATAACTCTGGTTCAGAACCTCGAAGAAGATATAATATAACTATTAATTTTAATTAAATTAAATATATTAATAATTAATTGTTTTGTAAAATGTTTTAACTTAAATTTTTTTACATAATTAGCTTATTAAAAACTTTTTGTACATATAATTTAAAATTATTAAATTTTATCTTTTTTTAATTTTAAAGTAAAAATTTCAGAGAATAGTTTTTATTATTTAAAAATATATAAAAATAAAAATTTTTATTTTAGCTTGTCATTCATTCCACATTAAAAAAGTGAGAGTAGATAGTTTTTTTTTCATCTATTTTATATATTTTTTAATATTATATTTTTCTCCTCTGGAGTGATCCGCAAGATCGAATTACAGCAAACGGCTCAATTCATTCCGCATCTCTGAGCCGGAGTGTGATCCAACGCTGCTTCAGGTCTGCCGGCACCCTGCCGATTATGTGGGGGATATTAACCGGAATTGGAGTCAATGTAGCCCACAATAAAGTAGGCAGGGTTAATATGGCGCCCTAATGCGATGCCAGTAGGCACAATAACCGGAGCCAGAGCGATATCAGCCTTAATGACTCTCCTGGCCAGCCCGAGCCCTTCTTTCCCGATCGTGAACTCTTAGGTTACTGCCGATGGTGCAAATTTTTCTCCCAGGACGATAGGATGGAAGGGATAAAATAGGAATTCGTTTGCTCTATAGCCGTTCAAGTAAGAGGTCGGGAAAGATGCCTAAGCGTGAAGATATAAAAAAGATCATGATCATCGGGTCAGGCCCTATTGTTATCGGGCAGGCCTGCGAATTCGATTACTCTGGCACCCAGGCCTGCAAGGCGCTAAAATCCCTGGGTTACAAAATTGTCCTTGTCAACTCCAATCCTGCCACCATCATGACCGATCCAGGCATGGCCGATGCCACCTATATTGAGCCGCTCAATGTCGAAAGGTTGACTCAGATCATCGAAAAGGAGAGGCCTGATGCCCTGCTGCCGAACTTAGGGGGGCAAAACGGCCTCAACCTGAGCCTGGAACTCTCCCGCGCAGGCATTCTGGATAAGTTCAATGTTAAGGTTATCGGGGTAGAACTGGATGCCATCGAACGGGGCGAAGACAGGATCATCTTCAAAGAAACCATGAACTCCCTAGGGATCGAGGTTCCCAGGAGCACCGCGGTCTATACGGTGGAGGATGCGGAAAAGGTAGCCCTGGAACTGGGCTACCCGGTGGTCGTCAGGCCGGCCTACACCATGGGAGGGACTGGAGGCGGCCTGGTCTATAATGCAGAAGAGCTGAGGACTGTAGTCAGCCGGGGAATAGCAGCCAGCTTGATCGGCCAGGTGCTGATCGAGGAGTCGGTCGCCGGCTGGGAGGAACTGGAGCTAGAGGTGGTCAGGGACGCCAAGAACAATATGATCACCGTATGCTTCATAGAGAACGTAGACGCCATGGGAGTTCATACTGGCGACTCCTTTTGTACCGCTCCCATGCTCACCATATCCCAGGAGCTTCAGGATAAGCTGCAGGATTACTCCTATCGGATCGTCGAGGCGATCAAGGTCATCGGGGGGACCAACATCCAGTTCGCCCACGATCCCAAGACCGGAAGGGTGGTGGTCATAGAGATCAATCCTCGTACCTCTCGCTCATCCGCCCTCGCCTCCAAAGCCACTGGATTTCCCATCGCTTTAATCTCAGCAAAGCTTGCCGCCGGTCTGACCCTGGACGAGATACCCTACTGGAAGGAGGGCACCTTGGAGAGGTACAGGCCCTCAGGAGATTACGTTGTGGTCAAGTTCCCCCGCTGGGCTTTCGAAAAGTTCCGGGGCTCAAAGGATGTCCTCGGCACCCAGATGAAAGCGGTCGGGGAAGCGATGAGCATCGGCAAGAGCTACAAGGAAGCCTTCCAGAAGGCCATACGGTCATTGGAGAACAGCAGGTACGGCCTGGGTTTTGCTAAAGACTTCAATGATAAGTCTCTGGAAGAGCTAATGATGCTTCTCAAGGAGCCTTCTAGCGAGAGGCAGTTCATTCTCTACGAGGCGATCCGAAAGGGGGCCGACATCCAGAATCTCTATCATCTGACCCATATCAAGCCCTGGTTCCTCCAGCAGATGAAGGAATTGGTAGAGCTGGAGGAGGAGATACTGGCCTATAAAGGCAGACCTCTGATCGACCTTCCTGCTGACCTCCTTGGCCGGGCGAAAAAAGACGGCTTTGCAGACCGGTACCTCTCCAATCTCCTGGGCGTTCCCGAGGCTGAGGTCCGGGAGCGACGCAAATCCCTGGGAATTGTGCAGGGCTGGGAGCCGGTGCCTGTAAGCGGGGTGGAGAACGCTTTCTATTACTACTCCACATACAACGCTCCTGATAAGACTGCCAGCAGCAGCAGGCGCAAGGTCATGGTCTTAGGTGGTGGGCCCAACCGCATCGGTCAGGGGATTGAATTCGATTACTGCTGCGTTCATGCTGCCTTCGCCCTGAGGGATATGGGACTGGAGACCATCATGGTCAACTGCAATCCAGAGACCGTATCCACCGATTATGATACCTCGGATAAGCTGTATTTCGAGCCCCTGACGGTAGAGGATGTGATCAGCATTTATGAGAAGGAGAAGCCTGAGGGGGTCATCGTCCAGTTCGGCGGCCAGACAACATCTCCCGCGAGCTGGAGGAGGCAGGGGTGAAGATCCTGGGGACCTCGGTGGATGCCATAGACTTGGCCGAGGACAGGGACCGGTTCAGGATGATGATGGAGGAGCTGAATATACCCATGCCGGAGTCGGGAATGGCAAGCAACCTCGACCAGGCACTTGAGGTGGCCAAAAGGATCGGCTATCCCCTCATGGTCCGGCCCTCTTATGTCCTGGGCGGACGGGGTATGGAGGTGATTTACGATGAGGAGATGCTGGAGAGGTATGTGGCTGCGGCAGTCGATATCACCCCAGAAAGGCCGATTCTCATCGACCGATTCCTGGAGAATGCTCTGGAGACGGAGGCAGATGCCCTCTCCGATGGAGTTGAGGCCTTTGTGCCCGCAGTGATGGAGCATATCGAGCAGGCGGGAATTCATTCCGGCGACTCGGCCTGTGTCATTCCTCCGGTGAGCATCTCCGCTGAGCACCTGCAGACCATAGAGGAGTACACCCGCAAGATCGCTCAGAAGCTGCATGTGGTGGGGCTGATGAATATGCAATATGCCATCAGCCACGATGTGGTATATGTGCTGGAGGCCAATCCCCGTGCATCCCGAACGGTGCCACTGGTCTCAAAGGTGTGCAATGTCTCCATGGCCAGAATAGCCACCCAGATGATGATGAATAAGAAAATGAACGAGCTGGGGCTGAAGAAGAGAAACATTCCTCATTATGGGGTGAAGGAATCGGTCTTCCCCTTCAACATGTTTCCGGAGGTCGACCCCCTGTTGGGCCCGGAGATGCGATCCACCGGCGAGGTGCTGGGGCTGGCCGACTCATTCGGCATGGCCTTCTACAAGGCAGAGGAGGCGGCCAAGCCCTCCCTTCCAGAGGAGGGGACGGTGATGATCACCGTGGCCGCCAAGGACCGATCAGCTGAGCTGGTGGAGGTGGCGCGGGAGTTCCAGAGGCTGGGCTTTGCCATAAAGGCCACCAACGGGACCCATAAGGTCCTGGCCGAGAATGGCATCCAATCGGAGAAGATCAAGAAGATCTACGAGGGCCGGCCAAACATCGATGACGCCATAAAGAACAAGGAGGTTCAGCTGGTGATCAACACCCCTATCGGCAAGGCCAGCCAGTATGATGACTCCTATATTCGAAAGGCAGCCATCAAATACAAAGTGCCTTATATCACCACCATTGCCGCTGCCTCGGCGGCGGCGAAGGGTATTGCTGCCTCTAAGTCTGGCCATTCCGCAGCGAAGTCGCTGCAGGAGTATCACAGGGATATCAAGTAGAATTGGGGGAGAATCAGAGTTGAAAAAAAGATAGGGATCGAAATGATTCTAAAAGAGGATTGGGTGTCTGCGCAGACACCCCTTTAATTCAGTTAAACATATCCATGAATTCATAGAACGCTTCTGCCTCTCCTCCTGTGATCAATACCTTGCCATCTTCTACTGCCTCCTGAGGAGATCTACCTTTCCCAGGATCAGGTTCTTCCATGTCAGAGAGTCTATGATGATATTGAACGCCCCATTCTCCGCTCTGTCTTTGGCAATATTTTAAGGATGCCCAATGTCTGGAGATTTGATGACAAACAAAAGTTATTAATATATTTGATATATATCACTTAATGGAGCAGCCAAAATGGAAGAAAATGATCAGGAGTTCTTACGTGCCCTTCATGAGGAGAAGATACGAACCCAAAACGAGCGTGCAAAGCTGATCACCATGAAGCTCGCGTTCATCACCGTTTTATTTGGCGTGAGCTCAGTGGATCTGCAAATCGAGATCGCGAAGATATTCTGGCTCATCTATTTTGTCCCTTTAGTGGCGATTAGCTATGATCTGTACATCATGTCCGCAGACTCCAGGATCAAGCGTATAGGAGTATTCCTGGGAAGACATCCCGTCTCTCTGGCAGGAAGGGCAGAGCAGGAATGGGAACGCTTCTGCACATCCTACAGAGATAGCCTGGCACCATCTGCCAATATGTTCTTCTCGGTGATTGTGACCCTGGGCGCGGCAGCTTTCATCCGTTCCCAGCAGAGCTGGACGGAGCATTCCGCCAGACTGTGGTTTGCTGTCTGGCTGGTTATGTCTCTGGCGGTCATAATCGCCCTCTGGATGCGCCATCAGGCTTTGATAAAGAACATCGGCAATTACCGGCCAGCCAATGGTCGAAATAAAAAAAGATATATGGGATTATAAGAAATAATATCCTTGCCATCTATCGACAATTATCGTTACAAAAAACCTTAATTATGGGCTGCGGTTATGCAGCCAGAATAAATTACCGAGAGAATGAGTCTATGCATTATGGAAGATTGAGGAACGGTGGGTTTTATGATAACTATGAAAGAGAAAGAGATCAAAAGAGCAGTAAAAGAAGGCTATGCCCGCATAGCCAAGCAGGCAACGTCTGACTACGCCTCCAGATGCTGCTCAGGAGATGCTGATATCCCGGAGGAGTTGAGCAAGAGGATGGGCTATAGCGATGAGGAGATCCAGGCAGCTCCGCCGGAGTCGAACCTGGGATTGGGTTGCGGCAATCCCGTTGCCATGGCTTCAATCTCGGAGGGAGAGATAGTTCTGGACATGGGGGCAGGAGCGGGTTTTGACTGCTTTTTGGCATCCAGCAGGGTGGGACCTTCGGGCAAGGTTATTGGAGTTGACATCACCTCGGAGATGGTGGAAAAGGCCAGAGCGAACTCCCGAAAGGGTGGGTATAAAAACATAGATTTCCGGCAGGGAGACCTGGAGAACATGCCGGTTGCAGACAACTATGTGGATGTGGTGATATCCAACTGCGTGATCAATCTCATCCCCAATAAGCGATTGGCCTTCAGAGAGGCTTTCCGGGTGCTAAAACCGGGTGGAAGGCTTGCCGTCTCTGATGTTGTGCTGCTAAAAGAGCTTCCCCAGTTCGTCAAGAACTCCACCGAAGCCTATATCGGCTGCCTGGCTGGGGCGATAATGAAGGATGAATACCTTGATATCATCAGGAGCGTGGGCTTCAAGGATGTCAGGGTAGTGGCAGAATCCAGGTTTCCCGTCGAGTCTCTGATCTCTGAGAGTTCTGGATGCTCAGCCTCCAGGGATCCAGCAATCACTCCCGAACAGGAGAAGGAGGTCGCTGATTCCGTCCTGAGCATAAAGGTGAGCGCAGTCAAGCCCTGAGAGCTGCATCATCCTGCTCTCTTCTCTTATCCGTCCCGTATCCGCCGGAAATGCTTAAGAGCGATCAGTGTTTGGAGTGAACAAGATTCCGGGTGCCATATTTATCGATCTGGATGATCTGCTGGAGAACGGCCGGCTCAAGGATGCTGGGGCTCTAAAGATGGAGTTTTCCCGGTTGAATGCCACTCGCCCTGTAGTCGTCTATTCAAACAACCTTTTGAACTCTTCACTGGGCTGGTATGCTCTGCAGCTGATGGGATTTGACTCCAGCATCTACAGCTGGCAGGACTGGCAGAGCAATGAGGCAGAGATATCCGATTGAATTAATGGATTCAAAGATTCAAAGATCGTGCAATGCATCCAGATAGCACTGGAACGCCTTCTCGCTATGGCAGACGGCGAATACATCCATTCTCCCTTCCCCTTTTCTTTCCATCAAATGGTTCACCATCCCCTTGAGGGCGATCCGGCAGGCCCTCTTCAGGGGAAAGCCGTAAGCTCCGGTGCTTATGGCTGGGAAGGCTATGCTTTTGACTCCGTTCTCCTCTGCCAGGGCAAAGCAGCTCTGATAGCATCTGGCGAGAAGCTGATCTTCGTCATGGCTCCCACCCCTCCAGATCGGCCCTACGGTATGGATGACAAATCGAGCGGGAAGCTTATGGCCGCTGGTTATCCGAGCCTCTCCCCCAGGACAGCCGCCGATCTGGCGGCATTCTTCCAGAAGCCCTGCTCCTGCTGCCCTGTGGATGGCGCCATCCACTCCTCCCCCTCCCAAGAGAGTGCTATTGGCAGCATTGACAATGGCATCGACCTTCATTGTGGTGATGTCTGCTATCACAATATTAATTGTCCCTGATCCAATTTCAATTGTTCTTGATCCAATATCAATTGCTCCTGATCCATTATGAACGGTTTCTGATCTCTTTTGCATAGCGATCTCCATATTTATTTGTTCAATCTAAGAAAGATTAATCTTTTCCATGGGTAAACGGCGCATAACCAAAAGCTTTTTTTCTTTAAGATGCAAATATAACAGTTGGAGGAATTCCATTAATGCCATAAACTCTGCAAAATATTTGCAGATTCCATCCTTTCGTAAAGCAGCTAAGATATCGATTTTAGTGATACTTTTCCAGGTAATCCTGCTATTGCTGATCGAAAACAGAATTCTGAAGCTGCTCATCAATGACACCCTATTGACATCAAGTGCTGCGTTCTCCGTTATTTGTTTTCTTCATGCTGCAAATAATACGGAAGGAAGATCGAAGAGGGCCTGGATGCTGCTTGCCATCGCCATGACATTCCAGACCTTTGGAGAGCTATCCTGGGGGATAATAGAAATTATATTTCGTGGGGATCCACTGGTCTCTATCGCAAGCATTGGCTACCTGCTGTTCTATCCCCTTTTTTCCGCAGGCATTCTTCTATTGCCGGATGCAACCGAATCCACTCGAGAAAGGCACAGGATAATACTGGATGCAGCCATTGTGGTCGTCTCCGCTGCCTTGGTATTCTGGGTATTTCTGATTGCACCAGTATTGTCCTCCCTCTCCGCAGGTAATTTAAAATTAATAATATTGACATCTTATGCAGTCATGGATCTGGTCTTATTCTTTGCTTTCACAAACCTTCTCTTAAGAAAGCTGGACTATCCAGGGCGCTTTCCCTCTCTCTTTCTCGCCATCGGCACAGCGATATTCCTGATCACGGATGCATTGTATAGCATCGATGTGATAAATGCTAGCTACATATCAGGAGACCTCAAAGATACTGCCTGGATCTCGAGTTATTTACTGATAGCGTTGGCAGGACTGCTACAGGCAAGCGATCATTCTGCTGAGTCACTAAAGTTCCTGAGCAGTTCAAGACTAGGCAGATCTTCTCTTGTCCCTTATCTGCCATACCTGGGAATTGGAGGAGCATTTTCTCTTCTTATGTGGGGTTACGAATATTCCCGGACGATCAACCAATCCATATTAGCTGCCAGTGTAGGGCTGGTCATAGGGCTGATGCTCATGCGCCAGAAGTTAGTCATGGATGAGAGGAGTCAATTGCTGACAACAACTCTGATGGAAATCGAAGAGCGCAAGAAAGCAGAAGGCTCTCTGCGCAATTCTGAACAGGAGAAGGCAGCAATTTTGACTGGCCTCAAGAATGTAACTGTGGAGTACCTCGATCCATTGATGCATCTCATTTGGATCAACAATCCCCTGCAAGAATCACTCCGCCTCCTGGAGGATGAGAGCAGCAAGCCCCACTGCTACGAGCTCATATACGGCGTCAAAGAGCCCTGTTCCGGTTGCAGTGTAGCAAAAGCCCTAGAGACGGGTAAATCGCAGGAGGTGGACATGGTCACCCCTGACGGAAGGGCATGGATATCTCGCAGCAGCCTTCTTCGGGATACAGATGGCAGTGTCACCGGAGTGGTCCATGTAGCCCTGGACATCAGCGCCCGAAAGAGTGCGGAAAGGGCTCTACAGGATTCTGAGCGCCGTCTGGCAGAGATCATCGACTTCCTGCCAGATGCTACATTCGTCATCGATAAGGGAGGGAGGGTGACCGCCTGGAACCGGGCGATGGAGAATATGACGGGAGTGAGGGCGGATCAGATGCTGGGCAAGGGGGACTATGAATACGCTCTTCCCTTCTACGGGGAACGCAGACCGATATTGATAGACATGGTAAAGAGAAGCAAAATGGAAGATGGCATCCCCGACGGTTCATCGGTCGATGAAGCCGTCTGGCTGGAATATGAAAAGAGGTATGATATCATAAAGAGAGAGGAGGATAACTACCTAGTAGGAGAGGCTTATATGCCCGCTCTGAATGGTGGTGGGACATATCTCCAGGGAAGTGCATCTGCTCTCTATGACTCGAATGGCCACTACTGGGGAGCGATCGAGTCCATCCGTGATATCACAGATAGAAAACATATGGAAGAAGAGCTGCAAAGGTCCAAGGAGGAGGCGGAATCAGCGACGAGGGCCAAATCAGAATTCCTGGCCAATATGAGCCATGAGATCCGGACGCCGATGAATGCGGTCATTGGTCTGACAGACCTCCTCATGGACGAGATGCTGACTGCCGGGCAGAGAGAATGCGTGGAGATCATCCGTTCCAGCGGGGATACTCTCCTCTCGATCATCAATAACATCCTGGACCTGACCAAGATCGAGGCCAATATGACCGAGCTCGATCGCCGGCCATTTGATCTGAAGGAATGCATCGAGTCTTCCATAAATCTAGTAGCAGCCAGTGCCAATGATAAGGGATTAAAAACCTCATATACGATAGAGGAGAATGTCCCCCGAACGATCCTGGGCGATCCCACAAGGTTGAGCCAGATCTTGATCAATCTTCTCAACAATGCGGTGAAATTTACCGAACGGGGAGAGGTTACGGTCTCCGTCTCCAGCAATCGACTGAATGAAGGGAGAATCGAACTCTATTTCGCGGTTAAAGATACCGGAATTGGAATACCGGGGGATAAGATGTCGTGCTTGTTCCAATCCTTCAGCCAGGTTGATACCTCGACGGCACGCAAGTATGGGGGAACTGGACTGGGTCTCGTTATCAGCAAGAGGCTGGTGGAGATGATGAATGGAAGAATATGGGTTGAAAGCAAGGTCAAAAAGGGCTCAGCCTTTCATTTTACTATCCAGGTGGACCCTGCCATCTCCGACATCTCCGATCCTGTTAAAACCTCCGCCCGGTTGAAGACGAGATCCGTTCCAAATGCGAGATATAAACTGCCAAATGAAGATGATGCTTCTCAGAAATTAAGCATACTTCTGGCAGAAGATAATGCAGTCAATCAAATAGTGACAAAGAAGATGCTCAATAAGCTGGGTTATAGAGCGGATGTGGCAGCCAGCGGCATTGAGGCTATTCGAGCGCTGGAGCAAAAGAGATACGATGTCATATTCATGGATGTGCAGATGCCAGAGATGGATGGCCTGGAGGCGACAAGGGAGATACGGCGCCGCTGGCCAGAGGATGGTCCCAGGATCATAGCGGTAACCGCCTCTGCCCTGAAAGGAGATCAGGAGATGTGTCTGGCAGCGGGGATGGACGGGTATATCGCAAAGCCGGCCAGGATCGAGGCGATAAGAGATGCTCTGGCCAGCTGCCGCAAAGGAGAAGAGATTTTGAGCTAATCGACTGAAGATAGAGATGTCATTTTCATATCCCAAAGATGAAGAGATTGGCAGAAAAAGATATGGAGACGGCATAGATTATACTTTTGCTGCTTTTCTCTGTTCTGTGGAGAAAGGTTGAAATAGAAACGAACCAGTTATTAGTGGATAGGGCAGGGATGATTTTTGATCAGATATCTTGGGTATTTCATGAGCATCATTTTGCTCTCGACATTATCAACAGCATCAGAAGAAGACTATGCAATGGTGATCTCTGGCGACGATAGCTACAGCGAATATTGCCAGGATTGCTATGCAAACATAATCACTCAGGCTGACGATCAGATGATTGAAGAAGTTAAAATAGGAGTATCCGACCAGGTATTTAATGTGGGAGTGGGAGATGAGGGACTCTCCGCTGCCGCCGCATTCAGTAGAGGAAATTTTGCCCGGCTGGATACCAGCGGCACATATGTAATCGAAGGGCTTAAGCTTAAGGATCTGCCCGGAAATGGCATAATGATCGCTGATATCATGGCTCCATTAATCCTGAAAAACGTCACCGTCGATGGGCAGGGAGTGAAAGAGCAATCATCTGAGCCTGTGGGGATCGGGATGGTGAATGCCAGGAATGTGATAATTGAGGACTGCACTGCCCTTAGTGGCTCCTTATTTCGCTTATCCAGGTCCGATAATATTCAGATTAAGAATGATACCGCCAAAAACATCTTCCTGGAAGGAATTCTGAACAGCATCGTTGACAACTGCACTGCCAACTGCATTATGATCAAGGGGGCAATCTCGCGATTCTACTCCGATAAGCCAAAAAGGTTGAGCAATGGGACAATAGATGATCGCCTTTTGATGCCCGAGAATATCATTGAGATCTCGAAGAACTGCACCATCAAGAACTGCAACCGGGTAGCAGAGATCGATCTATTCAATGCCGAAGATTGCACTGTGGAAAGCTGCACAATGGAGGGTGTGGGCCTATGGATGGTCAATGCCAGGAATACCACAGTCAGCAATGCATCTGTGGTCAATGGCACTCTATCCATCGATTGGTCAAGGGATCTGGTATTTAAAAACTTGAATCTGATCGATTCGGATATTTCAATGGCCGGATCGGTGCCTGAGGATTTCTCTGTGGTATTTAAAGATTGTCAGGTAGATGGAATGCCAATTCTCTTTTATGAGAATCAGAAGCAGCTTAAGCTCAAGAACCTGACCGCAGGGCAGATTTGGATCAGAGATTGTCCAGGCGCTCATATCGATGGCTGTTCGGCGGGAGAAATCTATGTTATAGATTCCGATGGTGCGGTGATAGAGAACTCGAAGGTAGATGGAGAGGGGATAAATCTCATATTCTCTGAGGACTGTGTCCTCTCCAATAATATTCTTTTGAAAAGAGAAATCAAGTCTCAGGCAGATCAGAGATAATTAGGCCCGCTTCAATTGGAGGAACCTGGTAATTGGTGGTGGCTCGATCCGCCTGAGACCTGATCCCTGCGCCGAGCACGAGGTGGCACAACACCATATCGCACAAGTATCCCCTCAGGGATCCCACATGATCTCACTGTTGGCCTCATCTCGATTTCGGCATCATCTTGATAAGGTGCCGCCTCATGCCCCGAATGTGTATTAGCGCGAGATCCCAGGCAGATTGCTGTGCCAGTTACGGGACGCAATTCTTTCATCCTGCTCTGTTATCCCACAGGCGCGCAACCGAATGCAACTGCCACGACGGCATGCATCTTCTGCATCATGGGTCACCGTACCTCTTCCCAGGAGCGGCACGAATCAATTTACTCCGAGGATGAGGCGGATTGATGGCCAGATTCTGCAGATAGCGGTCGGATGCGTTTTAGCCCACAGTACACCCACCATGCCCTTGCATGAGACGGCAATCTGTTTATATAATCATTATGGATATTTGTAGTTTTCGGTTGGAAAAAAAACGTTCGCGGGACAGATATGCCAGCCCCTCCTACGCCCTTCCCGCTGCTTGATCCTTTTATCTTGATCGGGCCATCAACCATCATTCTGCAGATCTCTTTCTAAGCCACTTCATTGTCCGATTACGGATCCTTTTTCCCTTTATCCGGTTCGACGTTTATGGTATAGCTCACATCCTGGATCCATACCCAATCAGACCCATCAGGATTTCCTCCCGGAACTACGATCGGCGTCACATATTCGATTGTGTGCTCTCCTACGGAAAGCGGAGGTAGCATCAGATAATACCCGTTTGCCGCTGCATCTCCCGTGGATCCTCCCGGAGCATCAACACCGATATCCTGGAGGACATTATTCTCTGGAAGAGGACCGATTGCAAAGAGCGGAGATGGCGATTCGTATTGCTCAGGATTCTCCACAGGCACTCCATCGATCAGGACAGTCATCGACCCAACCAAATCGAGGAAAGACTTTGCCTGCTCCTGCATCTCCTCCTCAGTGCCTCCATAGCCCTCAATGGTGGAGACTTCCACATTGAATAGGGGTATGAATATCTTCGTTCCAGGGGAGATCGATATTTCCCGATCCACCTCTGTGAGGGTCTCTCCTGAAGGTGCAAGCTCGCTTTCGAAGCTTGACCCCAGGAATAGCACCTTTCCCGTCTGTCCTTCACTGCTATCCGCAGTATCATAGAGGGGATGATTATCTACAGGCATGGATAATGCCCATTGCCACCACTCCTCATTCCACTCTCCATAGCTCTTCCCACCAGGCCTGGAGTTCACCGGCATAATGCCCGGATTTTCATTCCTCTTGCTTTCCGGTTCATCTTTGCTTTTAGTTCCACCAACATTTTCAGCCTGTGCCAATGCATTTGTGACCTCAACGTTCATCTTTTCAATTCCCGCACTGCCATCATCTGAAGCGGCATTATTCCCGGAGATGGCCACGGTTATTGATACATAAAAAAGCAATAGAAGAAGGCCAAGCATCAGGAAAAGGTATCTGTTGTATCTCATCTCAATTGCCTCCAAATTTCCTCTTGAAAAGAATATATCGTGTTAGTATATAAAATTATCATATTTAACTATTAATGACAGCAGAAATGGGGTTGCTCTGTATATGCTTTCAGTGTCTCACAACGAAACAGCAGGAATAGAACGGGATGGATATGGAAATTCTTCTATTCAAATTTTAATCTATTGACCATCTATATAAATGATGACCTACCAGCTATTGATCAGATAATCTGAAAAAAAGGTCTACAACTTCGGATTGGGTCAATCTCCCTTTCCTGTGCCGGCACCGGTGGTCGAGGCTCTGCGGCTACATGCACATGAAAAAGACTATCTGCCCGTCAAGGGCCTTCCTGCCATCAGAGAGGCAGTGGCCGGATTTCATAAACAAAAAGATCTGGTGGAAGCGAATTCAGATTGCGTCCTGGTGGGCCCGGGCTCAAAGGAGCTCATGTTCTTGCTGCAGCTGGTATTCTATGGAGAGATCATCGTGCCCACTCCCTGCTGGGTCTCCTATGTCCCCCAGGCGCAGATGCTGGGCAAGAGAATAAGCCTGCTTCATACCTGTTTTGAGGATAAATGGCACATAAGCGCCAATCTGGTTCATACGCCCGTCTCGTCCTATGCCCCTCTACTCCGACCAGGTCTCAGGCAGGAACATAAGTACCACGGGAAGGATCTCCAGGCGGCCGATGTACATACAAAATGCAGCCAGAGCCTTTCCTGCTTCGGACACTGCATTAAAATCCATGGCCACCACCCCAAAGCCCGGGCCGACGACCCCCAGACAGCATGCCGCTGCGGAGATGGCTGATAGAGCGCCAAACTGGGGGTTTGATGATTCGGTAATGGAAAAGGCTAGAGCAGCAAGGATGAAGATAATTATATACATCTGTACAAATAAAAGTACTGCCTTCACGGTGTTCTCCTTAACTAACTTGTCCGCCATTTTTATGGTGATGACCGCTTTGGGGTGAAGGCTTCGGATCAGCTCAGCGTGCACATATTTCAGCACTATCAACACCCTCCCCACCTTCATCCCCCCACCGGTGGACCCGGTGCAGCCGCCGATAGTCATTATTAGCAGCAGGACGAGCTTGGCCGCCAAAGACCAGGCATCGTAATCGAAGTTGTTCACAAATCCGGTAGTGGTCATGGTGGAGATCACCTGAAATATGGATGAGCGCAGGGCAATGAAGAAGCCGCCTGGTATTTGCCCAAAGAGAATTAATATAATAATAGATATAAATATTATAAAAATATATGCACGGAACTCTGCGTCTTTGATCAAATAATTTATATTCTTTTTAAGTATAATCTGATGGTATAAGATGAAATTGGTTCCGCCGAGCAAGAGGAAGATGCAGATGATGGCCTCCACCAAAACGCTATCGTATTCTGCAATACTGTAGGCCCTGGGGGAAAAACCGGCAGTGGAAATGCTTGAAAATGAAGTGCACAGGGAGTCGTAGAGGGGGAGGCCCGCTGCCACCAGCAGCACCGCCTCAAGCCCCGCCAGTCCAAGATAGATTCCCCAGAATGCTTTTGCTGCGTTCTTAACCCTGGGGGTCAAAGCCTCTTTCATCAGGCCTAGGCCCTCGACAGAATAAAGCTCTCTTCCGGCCACACCCAGATTGGGAAGGATGGCGATGAACAACAGGATTATGCCCAGACCGCCCAGAAACTGGGAGAAGGATCTCCAGAAAAGAAGGCCGAAATAGGTCCCCTTGATGGTGAGCAGATCGATAAAATCGAGCGTCAGGCCGAAGTTCAGCTCGACTATCCCCCCAGGGGACCAGTGGATGAGCTGACGTGTGGTCCTCTCCACAAGTGCATAGGCCAGGCTGGCATGCACTGCCTCCTGGCTCAGAGTCCAATAGTAATTTGAATCGTACTGGTTGAGGATCGTGGCTCCGGTAGTGGTAAAGCCGGACATCGATTCGAAGAATGCATCCACAGGCCCCAGGCCCAGCATCAAGTAGGGAATAGCGCCGATCACTGCTGCCATGAGCCAGCCGAAGGAGACGGCAGCAAATGCATCCTTCCGTCCCATATCGGATTTCTCCCCGAAATGCTTCAGGATCAGACCGACGATGATCGCTAGGATGGAGCTGATGCCAAAAGCCACCACCCCCAGGGGCTCCTTGTAGATGGCAGAGACGATTCCTGGTATAAGCATAAGCGTGCCCAGTAGCACAGCCAGCAGGCCCAGGATCCTGAGGATGATCCTTATCTTCATTATGGCAATGGATCGGTCAAGGGCGTTAATAAGAATTGCCTAAAAAAAATGGATTAAATCAATTCACTTAAGCTCTTCTCAAAGCTATGAAGGCCACAGCCAAGAATCCAAAAGCGGCAAACGCTGCTCCGAATCCGGGTACCTTTTCGGCAGCTTCCTCTGCCTTCTGGGCAGCCTCATCTACCTTGGCAGCGGCTTCGCCGACCTCTTCAGCCTTCTGCTCGACCTTCTCTGCTGCTTCGGTTATTTCTTCTGTAGCTGAGGTGTTGGTCAGGTTCTCTACTTTGGCAGCGGCAGATTTGAGGTCTGCTGTTGCGTTCTCTGTATGCCCTGCCGCTTCTGCCACCTGTTTTGCAGACTCTTCTACCTGTTCAGCCGCCTCAGCGACTTTATTGGTCTCTTGCGCGCTTGCAGTTGTGACTGCAACCAGCAGCATCAATGCTGCTGCTAAGATCACTACTACATTCTTCATGCTTATGCCTCAGAGTTATGCGCGAGAAGTAGAAAATGGTTGTATATATATCTGATGAATGAAGAATGTGTGCTCAATGCATGGGTCAAAGCTTATTTCATCAGACCCCTCTAGTTGTGCTTTGGATAATAATAGACTATAAACAAGAGATAAGACAAACCGTTCAGATCCTCTTCAATCATATTTCTTGGCAAATTCCTCATCGGACATGGTGAAAAGGACAAAAGAATCATATATGCTCAGAGCAAGAGTGATGGCAAATCCGATGGCAGTCAAGCTTATCAAGACATATAATATTCCCATCTTAATGCTTCCAAGATAGAACTTATGCGCCCCCGCCACCCCCAAGAATAGGGCAAGCAAAGCGGCAACGATCCTGCATCTTCCCCCTTTGGCAAGAGGGGTTCGCTGCTTGACCCTCAGGCCACAAATGGGGCATATCCTGGCCGCATTATCGATCCAGGACTTGCATTCCGGACAGATGATTGCCCTCTTGACCGGGACCCTATATCCATCGACATCCTCTTCATGTTTGGAGCTACTGATATAGTCCTTATCCTCGCGACCTGCAGTCAAGGCAATAACCTCATTAGAGCAAATAATCTCTATTTCTCCTTCTCCGACTATATACGTTGCTGCTGAGCTGGCCCTCCCAAACTGTACTGACTCTAAGGAAAAGAAGTTTAGATTCTTGGATTTTTCTCATAGCGAAAGCATCATTTATTATCAATCATCTATTCCATGGTTGAAGTGAGAATGCCAGAGAGATTATCATGATTTGCAGGAGATTGATGCATGAAATGGCGCACGGGCAGAAAGAGCGAGAATGTTGAGGATCGCAGATCTTCTGGTATTTCGAGCAAGGCTGCAGGGGGGATCGGTGGCCTCGGGATTTTATTGCTCCTTTTGATATCCATGTTTTTGGGAGTAGACCCCAGTCAGTTCATTCAGGGGATAGACTCGACCGGAGGCTTGAGCCAGCAGTCACAGATGTCGCCAGAAGAGCAAAACGAGAGCGCTGAGTTCGTCTCTCTGGTTTTAGGCGATACAGAAGCGACCTGGAGCGACATCTTCGCCGAGGAGCTGGGTCGGACCTACATAGAGCCAAAGCTGGTACTGTTCACAGGCAGCGTGCAGTCCGCCTGCGGCCAGGCCAGCTCTCAGGTGGGGCCCTTCTACTGCCCCAGCGATCAGAAGGTCTATCTCGACCTGGAATTCCTCAATGAGCTCCAGAATAGACTGGGAGCTACAGGAGACTTTGCTCAGGCCTATGTCATATCCCATGAGATCGGCCACCATGTCCAGACCCTCACTGGCACACTGCAGTACGTGGACACGATGAACAAGAGGTTAAGCCAGAAGGAGGCCAACGAGCTATCAGTGGCTCTGGAGCTTCAGGCAGACTGTTATGCCGGTGTATGGGCCAATCGCGCATCCCAGCAGGACCTCATACTGGAACCTGGGGACATCGAGGAAGGCCTCAATGCCGCCAGCGCGGTGGGAGACGACCGCCTGCAAAAGCAGTCCCAGGGATATGTGGTGCCCGACTCCTTCACCCATGGCACATCTGCTCAAAGGGTGGCATCCTTCAGAAAAGGACTGGAGTCCGGGGAGATATCCGCCTGCGATAGCTCTCTGCTTCCGCCAGTTAAATAAAAGCCAGAGCAAGAGCAAAATTAGAAGAATACCAGATCAGAATTTAAAAAAATAAGGGGGCGAGGATTTGAGCCATCCTCATTTTTTTATATTTACCTCACTGCTTCTGCATACTTGCGGGAGAACTCCTCACATTGATCAATGATTCTGGTTGTAGCCTCCTTTAGGACAACAATGGGGTCGGTCCCATTGGTAATGAGGCGGAAGACGGGGTTGTCCATTACCGGGAACTTGGTGTCATAGGTCGCCATGAGCACTCTGCTGTCCTTAAGCAGCTCAGTTCGGAGCAGGTTGAGAATGGTATGCCCCTCACCCACGAACTCAATAATCGCCTCGTTCTCGGTCTTGGATACTATCTTCAAATTCATCTACACAACCCCCAGCCCATAGGCGGAGCTCATCTTTCGCGTCTCGTTATTGCCGCAGTTGGGGCAGATGAGCTTTCCATCTTTTTTCATAAGGCCGGTGAGACAGCGGTTGCAGTAGGCCTTAATCACACCCAGGTCCTCGTCGCCGGTCGAGAGCCTCATCTGCCGTTCATCGACGATCTTCGCCTTGAGGATGTCGCGCATAGAGAAGAGGGAGCGCAGGTCCTTGACATAGGAGTTCCTCACATTGGATATGTGAATGGTGGCCTCCTCGTCTGATATCGGCCGGTCTTCATGGCCCTTTTTGAAGGCCAGGGAGACGATCACCAGGCTGTCTTTGAGATCGATTACCTCGCCCACCACTATATCGCCCTGGCTGAGCTTGACAGGGGCATTGGTCTTGGGTATGACGCTGGCAGACCGGGTCTTGGGATCGACCTTGACCAGGCCGGCAGTGGTTGCATAGATCATTCCTTCCCTGGCATAGGTACAATCTCCAGGAACGAACTCCTCCGCCGACCCCACCTTATCTCCAGGAAGCACAAAGCTACCGTCCATCATTTATTCCTCTGTAAATTCGATATGCTTGAATGAAGTTCATCATGTCGTTTCCATCGCCGCTTCATCGTCTTTCCATCTCTATTCTCTTCACTATGTCCCTCATCTAGAAATTACTAGTATCTAAAGCCTGGCATAAGGAAACGACCAAAGCCCGGATTTGAGTGCAGGCCTAAAAACGGCATCTTTGCCCGCTATAACACCAATAGCTTTAGGTCCTTTAGTTGCTGCAGGCCTTCAGTTGCTGCAGGTTATTCTGTATAGCTCAACCTCGATGATCTTCATGTCCTGGCTGTGAAACTCAAAGCATCTCTTCAAAGGAAAAGGGATGCAATAGACCTCCTGCACTGTGTTGGGATATATATATTTTTTTATGAAATCTAAGCTTCCCCGGTTGTGCAAGGAGTAGATATTTTTAGCGATCCTCTGGGCAGAGGAGAGAAAAGAGCGATCGCCTTCGCTTGCCTTCTGTGCGCCAAAGGGGGGGTTCATAACCACAGTATCTATGTCCTCCAGCTCCAGGCTCTTGACATCAGCACGGATGAAATCCACATCCACCCCCAGCTTATCCGCATTTTTCCTGGCCGTAGCAAGAGCATCCCGGTCGATCTCCACTCCCACCGCCCGCGCGCCCATGAGCGCTGCGCCAATGGCAAGAACGCCCGTCCCGCAGCCCAGATCGCAAACCCTGCCCAGATCATTGCGCATTGCCGCCAGAAAGAGAAGCTCTGCTGCCACGGAGGCGGGGGTGGAATACTGCTCTCTGATGAACGAGGGTTTGGAAAATCCCTCCAGTCGCTCAAGCATCATCTCAAGCTGCTTTTTCTTCATCCTATCAGAGCAGAAATAGCCGCCCCGTCTATATCAAGTATAGCACCGCCTCAACTGCCATGAGCAGAATCACCAGGACGGTCATGGCCTTGATCAGGACCACTGCCGTTTCTGAACTGATCAGACCTGTCCAATTTTTTGCCTCTTTTTCTTCCATCTCCGGGACGGCCTCGCGGAACTCCGGACCGGGATTTTCAAGCCCGCCTTCTATTCTTTGATCCTGTCCAGTCCCGCAACCTTTGAGGTTAAGCGCTTCCAGCAGTCCGGTATCTATGCCGTCCTCGATTCTTTCTGGATTGTCTTCTGGCTTTTCCAGGTGATCTCTGCTACCAGATCCATAATATTGCGATTGCCTCCAGCAATTAAAGCCGATAGGATTGCCCTTCCTGCAAAGGGTATTACCCCTGACTGGGACCAGCCAGTTCTCTGTGGGATATACGATCTCTGAGAGATAGAACTCAGAGGGCTCAACTGTGCCGTCGGCCAGGATCAGGTCCTGTGCTTGCGCCCTATCCTCTGAGATCTCCAGATCGGGCAGCATCTCATAATCCTCTTCCAGATCGCAATTGGTCCCTTCATCCCTTTCGCTTTCTTCGCCATCCTCATCGACGATATCGATCTCAACTCTCTTCTCATTTGGAATCAAATTCAGAGACTCGTCCCAGGTGAGAATCTCCCTGGTATCATCGATCTGTTCGATCAGGCTGCTCGCCATAGCACTGGCTATGAGCAGCAATGCATCCCTCTCCGGGCCAAAGCATATCTGGTTGGGGCCAATGTCCTCCTCGCTGGCCAGGCCAGAGATATCATTCCTGTCCTTCTGCCCTTCCAGAATCGCTGCTGCCTCGATCAGCCTGCGAGCATCTCTCTCTTTGGGATCCTTTTTCAGAGCAAAGAGATGCTTTCCAGCATGACGCAGCTCCTCAACCGCCGTGTTAAGAGCATCGACCGGATCCTCTGCGGTCCTCTCTGCGTTCATGCTGGCCAGAAAGGCCTCCAGAGCAGAGATAAGGCTGCTGTTGGCATCTATGGGATGGCAATACCTTGCTCCCGCCAGCAGATGCTCGATTGCACTGCAGATCGACCGGCATAGTCTCCATGGCTCGTCTCCCATTAGGCCGATTGATCTTGCCTCTTTCATCCCGGTGATGATCCTCTCCAGTCCGTAGATGCTGGACCTCTCTAGCTCATCTGCATTATCGGGTGCCGAATCCAGCGATTCTAGAGCTTTCTGTGCAAGCTCTACTGCCTCCTCATCTGAGCTGTAGCCGGATATCCTGGCAAGATAGGATCTGCATTTAGCAATTTTTTCTTTTTTTCTCACGTCCGCCGGCATTCCGGGAAGAGCGGAAAGTAGCTCTAAGAAGCAATCTGAAGCCAGGCTGAAGTACCTGGAAGCCTCCTGCCTCTGCAACCGGCCGGAGCCCAGTCCGAGATCTTCGCTATCCTCTGCTTCCTGCAGGCTGCCCTTGGCCAGGGTGCTGTAGGTTGCAGCCAGGGAGGAGAGGGCATTTACCATGCCAGGCTGAATGTTGCGACCGATTAGCGGGATCGCGTCTTCCAGACATTCGCGCGCTTTGGAAGCATCGCCCTTCTCTAGGTACATCCGACCCATATTAGAGAGGACAATGCCCTTGCTTGGAATTTGTCCCTGCTCCTCAAATAAGGCTAGGCTCTGCTGGTAGCAGCTCAAAGCGCAGTCCCAGTCATACCTTTCACTGGCAATCCTGCCCATCCGGTCCAGGATCCATGCAGCGCTCTTCTTATCTCCCAGCTTCTGAAAGTCATCCAGGCTCCTCTCGAAGTACCGGGATGCCAGATCCCTCTCTCCCATATCGGCATAGATCCGGCCCAGACTCCCGGTCATTTGGGCGATGCCCAGATCGTCTCCCTTTTCCTCAAAGGTCTTCAGACTGCGGTAGCAGTATTCTATGGCCCGATCCCAATCCCGATTCTGTCTATAGGCAGATCCCAGGTTTCCCAGGACATGAGCAAGGCCTATGAGATCCCCGGATTTCTCAAAGCAGCAGGCGGACTTCTTGTAGTAGAATGCTGCTCTGGCCAGGTCTCCCTGGCGGGCATAAGCTTGACCGAGATTGTTCTGAAGCACTGGCCTGAGAACGGGATCGCGGCAGATAGAAAGGGCTTTATTGTAGCTGTTTATGGCCAGGGCGTACATGCCTGCACCGCGACAGATATCGCCCAACCGCTTGATCTCATAGACATCGACAAGGCAGCCGGAAAGCTGGCGACAGACATCCTCATCGACCTGGCTCTTTTTGGCGCTTTCCAGCAATCTGGCGATCAGCTCCGGGCAACTCCCATCGATAGCCTTGCTGCTGATCTTTTGCAGGCTATCTCCTCCTTTGGAAAACGATTCATAGATCTCCTGGAGAACGACTAATTGATCCATAGATTATAAGATAACTTATATCTTTATATAGTTTTTGAATAGATCAAATTTTTGCAATTTCTATTAAGAGATTTATAACTGCTGAATTAATGGAATACTCTGCCAAATTAGGCAGTTATTTCGGACCAATCTAATTAGTATTATTAAGATAGTAATAATTGCCACATGCCAAGCAGGATCTTATAAGGATTATCATCCGAAATCCTTTTGAAGAAGCCTTTTATACCTTGATCCAGGAGCAATTTTGGAGATCGGCTAGAATGGAGTTTACAGCGCAGGAAAGGTATGAATTTAAGCGTCTTCTTGACAGCCTTCGGAGCAAGAAGGGCAGGGGGACGGAGCTCATTTCCCTATATATTCCTCCTGACAAGCAGATATCCGACGTTACCAGCCAGCTGCGGGAGGAATACGGACAGGCATCCAACATAAAGTCAAGGGTCACCAGGCTCAGTGTCCAGGGCTCACTCGAGTCCGCCATGTCCAGGCTCAAGCTCATTCCAAAACCTCCAGAAAACGGCGTCGTCCTATTTATAGGCAGCGTGGACGTAGGAGCCAATCGCACAGAGCTCTTCAGCGTTGCCCTGGAGCCTCCTGATCCCATAGTCACCTACAAATATCACTGTGACTCCTCCTTTTATCTCGAGCCTTTGGAGGAGATGCTGGCCGACAAGAGGACCTTTGGTCTGATTGTCCTGGACAGGCGAGAGGCGGCAATCGGCCTATTGAAGGGAAAGTATATCGAGCCGCTGAAGACCCTGACCTCCACCGTTCCGGGAAAGCAGAGGAAGGGTGGCCAGTCCAGCCATAGGTTCCAGCAGCTTCGTTTGATCGCCATTCATGATTTTTATAAAAGGATAGGCGAGTCGGCCAACGACGCATTTCTAGCCATCGATCCCAAGGACCTGGAAGGCATACTGATCGGCGGACCTTCACCCACCAAAGAGGAGTTTGTAGAGGGCGGTTTTCTGCACCATGAACTGCAGAAAAAGGTGGTGGGGGTCCTGGATGTCTCCTATACCGATGAGTCAGGGCTTTATGAGCTTGTAGATGCTGCTCAAGAGCAGCTCATGAATCTGGAAGTCACCCAGGATAAAGAGATCATGCGCCGGTTCATGAGGGAGCTGGTATCGGACAAAGGCTTGGCGGCTTATGGAGAAAGGGAGGTCCGCCATAACCTTGAACTTGGTGCAGTGGATATTCTCCTTCTGTCTGAGGACCTGAGGAAGACCAGAGCCAAGATCGTCTGCACCAACCGCAGCTGCGACTTCACTCAAAGTCAGACCAGAAGCAGCTCATCCGAACCGCTGGGCAACTGTCTGAAGTGCTCCAGCCCCCTTACCATAGAGGAGGAGGTTGATTTAGTCTCCGACCTGTCCAAGCTGGCCGAGCAGAGCGGGGCAGAGGTCAAGATAATCTCCACAGAATTTGAGGAAGGGGCACAGCTGTATAAGGCATTCGGGGGCATAGCTGCTATCCTTCGATACAAGACCAGCCACATATAGGGGCGATGAGAACGATTGAGGTCACAGTCTATTCAGCTGTCCGGCCTACGGAAAAGGTGGACAGGGTCGTCTTGGCCATTGAGAACATATTTCCAGGCCTGATAATGGACATACGCACCGATCGCATCGACGCTTATGATGGCCCTCAATCGCTGTTAAGGCTACACCACCTCCTGAGAAGCCAGAAGATTCTGGATGCTGCCCGGTCTGTTCTGCAGAGAGGAGTCAGCGGAAATGCTATACAGTTTCAGATTAGCAAGCAGGCGGCGTATATGGGAGTTGTGAGCTTCCCCCCTCAAGAGGAGCCCCTGGGTTCATTGCATGTCCGCATTCTGGCCACGGATGGTGAAAGAGTCATCGACTGGCTAGCACCGGTAACGGAGAACGGTATAGCAGTCGAGGAGATCGATCTATTGGAAGGAGAGATGGAGGAGGATGTTTAGCTTTTCATCCAGCAAGCTGGTGGACAGGCCCTTCGACTGGGCCTACCAGCTGGAGGATCTGGGATACAGTGGCTGGGAGATAGTTAATGAGGGGAGGCAGAGGCTGACCGCAGAGAACCTGCCCGAGGCCAGGAATATCGTAGAGACCACAAAGCTGGTCATCACCATCCACCTTCCCTATTCAGACCTGAATTTGGCCTCGGTCAACCAGCCCATATGGGAGGAGACGGTGCGACAGATGAAGACCTGCCTGGACCTGGCGAGCGATTTCGCCCGTCTGGCGGTGGTCCATCCCGGCCACTTTTCTCCCCTGGGAATGCATATGCCAGATGCTGCCTGGCTGCAGAATATTAAGGGAATCCAGGAGATCTGCGACCACGCATCGAATCTGGACATGAGAATAGCTGTGGAGAATATGGTGAATATGCCTGCTATCCTGGGCAGGCGTCCGGAGGAGATCGAGGGCATAATCGAGACTGTTGACCGGGATAACCTGGGATTCGTATTCGATGTGGGACATGCCAATACCAATGGAAATGTGGAGGAGTTCCTGAAGCTAAGGGATATGATAGCGCACATCCATGCCCATGATAACCACGGAGAGCGTGATGAGCACCTGCCGGTGGCAAATGGCACTGTGCCCTGGAAGAAGGTGGTAGCAAGCTTGAACGGCTATAGTGGCCGGATAGTAACCGAATCGCGCTCTTTGGAGGAGGGGCAAAGGTCGGTGAAGAGGCTCGAGAAGTTATTTAATGGTCAATAACTGGCAGATGATAACCGATAATGTTGCCACAATTTCATAATTGCTTGATGATGATCGCCAAATGATGATCGCCAAATGATGATCGCTGCATGATATCCGCTTAAAGACGAGTGAATGCGATTATGCCCGGATCGTCCATATTTGAGAAAATCTCTCTGGAACTGCTCAGGAGCTTCGATGAAAAAGACCGGGCTCGCGAGGAGGCTCTAGTCCTCTCCCGGAAGGTGATCCGTCTGTGCTCATCATCCATCAGATCGGTGCACAGAAAGGAGCTTGAAGAGGCAAAGAGCCTAGTCGGCCAAGCAGCAGAAGAGCTGGAGATGATCAGCAAGCTCTTAAAAGACCACCAGGACGTGCGCTACGCTGGGTTTGTGGACGGAGCAGAACAGGAGTACGCTGAGGCTCTAACTGTTCATTCCATCATCAGCAGACATAAGATTCCCTCTCCGGATGATGTGGGAGTGGAGCGGGTTAACTATCTGGCGGGTCTGGGCGATGCGAGCGGCGAGCTTCGCCGCCATATTCTGGACCTAATTCGCTCCGGCAGGGCGAAGGATGGTGAATACTTTCTGGAGGTTATGGAGGAGATCTATTATTTGCTGATGCTCTTCGACTATCCGGATGCTATAACCAGAGGTTTGCGGAGGAAGAGCGATCTCGCCCGGTCAATGCTGGAGAGGACCCGGGGGGATCTCACCAATGCCCTGGAGATCTCCAGATTAGAATCATCACTACCTAAAAAAAAACAGCTCAAAATAAAATAAACTCAAAAAGCCTTAAATCAGGAGATCATGGAGTTTAAATCATGAAGTTTGATCCCAATCAGATCAGGGAGGCGGCCAGAGAGGATTTCGATAAGACCTGGCAGCAAGGAAGAGAGTACCTCGGCCGGCCGACCCTAAATGAGAGATATCCGCGAAATAGCTATTCTTTCGGCTCAGTTCATCCCATATTCGATACCGTTCAGAAGCTGCGAGAGGCTTACATTCGCCTCGGCTTCAATGAGGCCATGAATCCGGTGATGGTCGATGCCCAGGATGTCTACCGCCAGTTCGGCTCCGAGGCTTTAGCGGTGCTGGACAGGTGCTTTTATCTCGCCGGTCTCCCCCGGCCGGACATCGGCATATCGGATGAGAGGATCGCCCAGATAAATGCCCTTCTCGGTCGGGAGCTTACGGCTGAGGAGGTGGAGGCATTCCGACAGGTACTCCATTCTTATAAGAAGGGCAAGGTGGAGGGAGACGACCTGGTGGGAGAGATCGCCCATGTCCTTTCTGCTCACGATGCCCTGATTGGAACAGTTCTCGAGAAGGTCTTTCCCGAGTTCAGAGGCCTCAAAGCAGAGGCTACCACCCGCACCTTGCGAAGCCATATGACCAGCGGATGGTTTCTCTCTCTTTCCAACCTCCACTACCGCCAGAAGCTGCCCATCAGGCTGTTCTCTGTGGATCGATGTTTCCGCCGGGAGCAGGCAGAGGACGCTGCTCGGCTGATGAGCTATTACTCCGCCAGCTGCGTGATCATGGATGAGGATGTTTCGGTAGAGGATGGAAAAGCGGTTGCAGACGGCCTTCTCAGCCAGTTCGGCTTCCAGAAGTTCCAGTTCCGGCCGGACGACAAAAGGAGCAAGTACTATGTTCCAGGGACGCAGATCGAGGTTTATGCTTATCATCCCGGCCTGGTCGGCTCGGCCACCAAGTACAGCAGCGGCTGGGTGGAGGTGGCGACGTTCGGCATCTACTCGCCCATTGCCCTGTCTCAGTACGATATTCCCTATCCAGTCATGAACCTCGGCCTGGGGGTGGAGCGGCTGGCAATGATACTGCATAACTCTCAGGATGTGAGAGCGCTCTCCTACCCCCAGTTCCAGACCAGCTGGGAGCTGTCGGCACGGGAGATGGCGCAGATGATCACCGTTGACAAGTCGCCTTGCACCCCAGAGGGGCAGTCGATAGCCGAATCTGTGGTTGGGGTGTGCCTTGAGCACGGTGATACTCCCTCTCCCTGCGAGTTTGCTGCCTGGGAGGGAGAGCTCTTCGGCAGGCATATTCAGGTCTCGGTGGTCGAGCCTGAGGAGAACACCAAGCTATGCGGACCGGCCGCCCTCAATGAGATCGTGGTCTATAATCAGAACGTCATGGGCATCCCCCGCACCTCTCGCTGGGAGGAGGCGTTCAATGAGGGAGTTACTACAGGCATCCGGTTCATCGATTCCTTTGCTGCCCTTGCTGCCCATGAGGTCGAAACGGCGGCGATGAATGGCCAGGAGTCTGAGACCAGAGCAAGGATTGTGAGAAGCCCGGCGGATATCAACATCAAGATCCACCCAGCTCTCGAGAGGTACATCACTAGCTATAAGCATAAGATGGACCTGCGGGGACCGGTCTTCACCACGGTGAAGAGCAGACTGCTCTGATGAATGGATTGAGATAGGGATCGAAGAGATAGTTGAAAGGAAGTTGAGAGGATCATGAAGGACGCATCATCCAATGCATCCGCCAAGAGNGCAGCAGGAGAGGCGGCAGCAGAGCTGGTCAGGAATGGAATGGTGGTGGGCCTGGGCACTGGCTCAACTGTTGCCTGGACGATAAAAAGGCTGGGAGAGAGAGTAAGAGTGGAGGGCTTGGACTTTTATGGCGTTCCCACCTCTTTTCAAGCCGAACAGCTGGCCATTGAGTCGGGAATCAGACTCACCAGCTTAAACCAGCATCCCCTTCTCGATCTGGCCATAGATGGGGCAGATCAGGTGGACAGGGATTTGATGGTGATCAAGGGCGGCGGAGCAGCCCATACCCGAGAGAAGGTGGTATCCTGCTCGGCCCGAACCTTTGTAATCGTCGCCGACCATTCCAAGTTTGTGGAGAGGCTCAACTGGCCGGTGCCGGTGGAGGTGATTCCAATAGCTCTTAGGCTGGCGGAAAGGCTCCTCGATGAGCTGGGAGGCAAGCCGGTGCTGAGACAGGGATTGAGGAAGGACGGGCCGGTGATCACCGATAACGGAAATTTCGTTATCGATGTCGACTTCGGGATAATCGAGGAGCCGAGGTCCCTGGCGGAGAAGATCAGCCCCATTCCGGGTGTAGTGGAGCACGGCATATTCGACAATCTGGATGAGCTGTATCTGGCCCAGGCGGGCGAGGTGGAGAGGATTAAAAGAAGATGATCCCCGAGGACTGGTTCGCACAGTCCCGAGGTCCCTCAGGGCTTCAGAGAGTAGATCCTTGATCGTCCTTTCTTTTTCACATTGATCTTGCCCTCCCGGCCGAGCCATCCCAGAGCGCCGTGAACATCTTCCATCCGCAAGGCAGCGGCTTTGGCCAAATCGCTGGCCAGCATCGGGCCCTTCAGATTTAGCAGGTCCCAAATGATGCCGGCATTGATTCCGAATACCAGATCCACGGACTCATCTATCATTTCCCCTCCCCTCCTGGTCGCGCTCTTCGGTTTTGCCGCTGCCACTCCTGCTCCGGCCACCTCTTTCTTCTTCCTGGACCTCGGTTTCTTCACAGTTTCATTGGCCATTTTTTATATCCTCCAATATGTATCCTCTTTTTAATACGACTTCTTTGAATTTAAGGTTTTTCTGAGCCAAAATTGCATGAATATACCGATCCCGGCCCAAAAACAATAAATACCGAGCGTTATCTCTTGGAGATCGTAATGGTTCTGCATAAAGGATGTAAGAGATCAATGTCTGGCGACTTTATCTGGAGCTTATGCCCCTCCTCTGCCAGGCTGAGTTCTCATGCCAGGAGATCTTTCTGCTCTATAACCTATGGATTCACTCCTCAAAGGAAGATTGCCAGCAAATCCAATATTGCTGGAATTGCTGCAGATCTTTATTGCTCATCTTTGCCCCCAGCAGATAGAATCCACTAAATATTTAAATGAAGAATGAAGCAAAAAGGGTTTAGAGGTCTAAATCATGCTTGAATGGTTCAAAATTTCTCTGATAATCTCGATCACCTCTCTTCTGGCCATCTCCCTTTCGGGGATCGTCTTAGCAGAGGATGAGAGCAGCAATCCTGAGCACTCTATCGGCTCGGGCGATTCCGATTGGTGGACGGTCTATCCGGATAAAAACGTGAACTCGGGATCGGACGTAGATCATCCGGACTGGGTCCTGAAGGCTCTGGAAGAAAAGCCCCTGCTCATCCTGATCCACCAGAAAAACTGCGTGCCATGCAAGATCCATGTCCCCAGGATAAATGATGCCGTACAAACCTACAAGGACGATATCATGTTCTACAGCGTTCTGGCTGAAGGGGAAGGCTATTTGAAAGCCCTGGAAATCCTCGATATCTATAATCCCACAGGCAAGCAGAGATATGTTCCCACCACCATCTTCCTCACCTTGATCGAGAACGAGGATGGAGAGGTGGAGGTAGGCTGGCATAGCGAGATCGACATCATGAGCACTGACGATATCAATAGCTATGTGGAGGATTCCATTTATTACCATGAAAAAAATATCGCCAATTGGGAGCAGTGATCGGCCCGATGGCAGCGAAAGGTGAGGCAAGGAGGCTGAACGGACCGAACGGGCAGGTTCCGAACGCCGCTCATTCTCTCTGTTTTCATGCTTGTATCATCTCCTTATTCTCTCTTCTCTTTCTGTCTGCTGGCCCAGTTCTGGCGGAGGAACTGCAGGCGCCGGACTTCAGCGCTACCAGCTGGGACAATAGGAGCATCAATTTATCCGACCTCCGAGGTTCGCCGGTCGTACTGCATATAACTAATATCGAGGATCCGCTTTGCATCGAATGCGAGGAATCCCTTCTGGGGCAGGTAGAGGAGCTGGCAGCCCTCAAGGCCATGCATCCCGATGTGCAGATAGTCACATTGAACCTGAGGAAGAACCCCTATTCCATGGATGGCCGGGAACTGGCCCAAAGCTGGTGGGAGGTCAATGTAACCTGGCCCTGGATCGAGGATCTGGACCCATATCCCATAGGAAGCAAATACCTGGACTACTGGACGGTGAGAGGCGGCTCTTCCAACCCCACTGTAATCCTAATCGACGAAGAGGGCCGGATCGGCCCGGTCTATCATGTCTACCGGGTAGGTGAGGGCGTAGCGGATGGAGTGCAGAAGGCCCAGAGCCTTTTCGAAGATCTGCAGTATCTGCAGGATCTGAATGAGTCTGGCATTTTTGCTGGCAGCGGCGATTCTTCGAATGGGGGGTATGATGTCGATCCCGCACAGGAAGGCATATTGTCCTCCCTCTGGAAAGGATTGGAGAATGAGGTCTCAAGGAAGGATGTCACTGCCTTTGGCATGTTCCTTCTGGGCATCTTCACCTCTCTTGCCCCTTGCTCCATCGCCCTGATGATCGCCGTTTTCTCTTATGTCATGACTGTACGGAGAAAGGAGGAATACCTGCGAGCCAGCGCCTCCACCTCGAAGGAGGGATTCATGATCGGGATCGCCTTTACCATCGGCATGGCGTTGGTCTTCTTTGTGCTCGGCCTGTTCATATCCCAGGTAGGTGTCTTCTTCCGGGACTCCAAGATCTTCGACCTGTTTGCCGGAGTCATCATGATCCTCTTGGGGATCAGCACCTTCAAGCCCCTGGGAGATATTCTGGAGCCGGTCACAATTCGCATGCGACTGAACCGGGCCAACATTGATGATCCTTCCAAAGAGAGCGAGGACAAGCCCGTGGAAGAGAAAAAGAGCCTGCTGCAAAAGTCAGTGGAATTCTCGCTTAATCTCTTCCGCTATTCTGCATTTATCGGCGCCTTCACCCTGGGGATCTTCTTTGCCCTGGGCTGGGCTCCCTGTGCCCTCTCCATGGTGATGCCGGTTCTGATCTGGCTGGCAAGCCAGGATGTCACCCCCCTGGTCGGCGGCACGATGCTCTTCTTCTTCGGCATCGGCCATGGAGTGCCCATCATCCCCATCACCACCTTCTCCAGAATGGTGGGCGGCAGGATCGGGGAGAAGTATGTATCGATAGGTGAGTGGACCAGCAAGGTATTCGGGCTGCTGGTGATCCTGGTGGGCCTGGTCTATGCCGCCAGGTACTTTGGATACCTGTTATGGTGAGGAAAAAATGGTTCTTTGCTGTTTTCCATGGGTGATCCTGGGCTACCATCTCTCTCTCGTCTTTGTGCCTTTGTGCCTCCGTGGTGAAATCGTGATGCTTGGGCCTCACCACAAAGGAACAAAGGCACGAAGAAAAAATCTCTGCAGTACATTACCCACACAATTTAGCGAAGAGCCGAAAAAATTGAAGATGGTGAAAACATCTTGACCATGTTTGAGAGGCTACGAGAAATAGCAGGGGATAGAGTCTCATCCTCCCTGGCTGAGAGGTGCTGCTACTCTGCCGACGCCTCTCAGGTTGCTGGCCGCCCTGATTTCGTCGTCCGGCCAGCGAATACCGGCGAGGTCTCTCGGATTTTGATGCTCTGCAATGAGAGGGAGGTGCCCATCACCGCCCGAGGAGCGGGAAGCGGGCTAGCCGGTGGGGCGTCGCCGATCTATGGCGGCGTAGTCCTTGACATGTCAGGGATGAACCGCATTTTAGAGATGGATCTGGAGAACCTGCAGGTGATCGTCGAGCCTGGTGTGGTGGCAGAGAGGCTCAATTGTGCCCTTGCCCCTCACGGATTCTTCTTTCCCCCAGATCCGGGCAGCAGCGCCTTTTGCACCATCGGGGGTATGATCTCCTACAACAGCAGCGGAATGCGATCGGTCAAATATGGCACCACCAGAAGCTATGTGCTCGATTTAGAGGTTGTGCTGGCGGACGGCAGAGTGATTCATACCGGCTCCCGTAACCTCAAATCTGCAGCGGGATACGACCTCACCCGGCTGTTCATCGGCTCGGAGGGAACCTTAGGCATCATAACCCGAGCTGGACTGAAGGTTGCGCCACTTCCAAAAATGAGAAGGCTCGTCCTCGCCAGCTTTGAGAGCGCAGAGGCTGCCGGACAGGCGGTGATCGCAGTGTTTTCTCAGGGTATAACCCCGTCAGCCTGCGAGATCCTGGACCGGACCACTCTGAAGGTCCTGAAGCTTGTCGATCCTGTTCTTGCCCTGCCGGACGATGGGGATGTGATCCTTTTCGAGGTGGATGGGACGAAGGCTTCGACCGAGGAAGCAGCAGCGCAGATCGAGGAGGTCTGCCGGCCGATGGCAATGACGATAAGGCAAGCTTCCGGCCAGGAGATGGAGCCCATCTGGGCGGCGAGAAGACTGGTGGGAGCGGCCATATCTCGCCTTGACCCCAAGAAGACCAGGATCTATATGGGCGAGGATGTGGGGGTTCCCATAAAGCAGATTCCGGTTCTGATCAAAAGGGTGCAGCAGATCACAACTGGCCTGGGCATACCGGCGATGAAATACGGCCATATAGGGGATGGAAATCTGCATGTCGCTCTGTTCATCGATGTCAATGATCCGGATCAGTGGGACCGGCTCAGGATGGCCGCCGACCGGATTCACCGCGCAGCCCTGAGCCTGGGGGGGACGGTCAGCTCCGAGCACGGTATAGGCCTGGCCCGGGCGAGGTATATGACAGAGCAGGTGGGAGAAGAGACGATGAATGTGATGCGAGCGGTCAAGAAGGCCCTTGACCCCAGGGGGATACTCAACCCCGGAAAGATGGGACTGTGATTAGCAATGCATAGACTCAGGCCTGAGGATCACCTGGTCCTGGTGAGGATCACCTGGTCCTGGAGGAGATGGCAATCGCAGTCCGCATAAACCGATTATTCTTGCTCTTTTGGTTTCTTCGCCAGGTTTGCTTCTCTGAGCCGCTCAGCTACGTCCTCCATACAGCTTCCCTCTCGCAAGGCAGCGAGTTGCGGAGGCGATTCCTGGAACAGCTCCAGAGCGTTGAAGAACCTGTCCAGAATATCTCCCTTATAGGTGGGTACCAGAAAGATATGGGTATGAGGTATCCTCCTGCCCCGAGCATACATGCATACGAAATCCGGAGCCAGGACGGTCATCATCTTTTCCGCCACCACCTTTGCTGCTTTAAAGAGGCTGGCATTCTCATCATCGGTGAGTTCATGCCACCATGGTACGTGCCTCTTGGGGATTACCAGACAATGGCCTCTTGAAAAGGGGTTGACGTCCAGTATCGCCAGGGAGAGATCGTCCTCATAGATCCTGTAGCAAGGTGCGTTCCCTTTCACAATCTGGCAGAAGATACAGCTCTTCTCTTTGTCGGTGCCATCAGCCATAAAGCCTCCTAATACCTTTTAAACCATTCACGATATTATTGATAATCAATCCTTTGCTTCGCTTGATGGTGTGGAATGGATGGAGATCTTTTTATGCCGGATGAACGGGATGCGATATAACAGCATAGTAAGAGATCTCTAAAGGCCTTCTGCCTGGGTTTTGAGCTTTTGGCCGGATCTGGGCTTGGATGATTCAGGGAGAAAACGGAAAACGGGATGATAGCGATGGACCAGGACAATAGAGCCTTTAATCAATGCGTTCGCTGCGGCNCCTGCCGCACTTTCTGTCCCGTCTTTCTGGAAAACGGCTGGGAGTCGGCCAACACCAGAGGGCGGATGATTATCATAAAGGAGCTATGCTCTGGCCGGCTGGAGGCAGATCGGGGGGTGAAAGACAGTCTTAACACTTGCACCACCTGCGGCCTGTGCACTGAGAACTGCCCGGCAGGCATCTCTCCACCGGAGATCATCGAGAGGGCGAGGGGAATGCTTGTAGCCCTGGGATTGACTACCTCAGAGCTGGAGGACCTTGACCGGAAGATCGTGCAGAGCGGCAACACCTTCGGCGAAAAGAGCGACAGGCTCTCCTGGCTCACTGATCGGAGCTTGATCCGGGAAAAGGCGGATTACGTCTACTTTGTGGGCTGCATATACTCCTATCGCTACCAGGAGACGGCAAAACGCACTTTCTCTATCCTCAGCCGGTTTGGAGCCACCCTGCTTCCAGGAGAGCAGTGCTGCGGCTCGCCCCTCCTGCGTACCGGCTTTGATGCCCGAAGGGTTTTGGAGGAGAACACCAGGCAGATCAGGGAGATTGGAGCGAGCACGGTGATCACCGGCTGTGCGGGCTGCTATACCACACTTAAGAACAGCTATGGGAATCAATTCCAGGTGCTGAGCGTGCCGGAGTTTCTGTCCGAGCACCTCTCCCAGATTGACCTGAAGCCCCTGGATATCACTGTGACCTATCACGATCCCTGCCACCTGGGCAGGCACAACCGGGTCTATGAGCAGCCGCGCCAGGTGATAAGGGCCATCTGCCGTTTGGTGGAGATGAAGACCTCCAGGGGAGCGGCCCGGTGCTGCGGTGGAGGGGGCGGGGTGAGGGCAGGATACAAAGATCTCTCCCTGCAGATGGCCAGGAGGAGGCTGGAGGATGTGCCGGATGGTGTGGATTATATCGTCACCTCCTGCCCGTTGTGCATCAGAAATCTGAGGGACGGGGGCGGAGGAGAGAGGGTGATAGACCTGGTGGACCTGGTGGGAATGGCGATGGGATGAATGTGGCCAACTTTGAATATTCAGGCCGCATTTACTGCAATAACTAATTTTATAGTTGCTAAACCTAAAATATGATACTTGTTTGAGCCATTATGGCACATCCTTTTTCCACATTGCGAGCAAGCAGGAGG
>JGI11944J13513_1000558_pt1 | contig 34831 bp, 39 predicted proteins | sample TerdegcoTASludge_FD_13513 | JGI IMG/M metagenome (IMG submission 13513) | reverse complement strand
GTCTCTCTGCCCGCCATATTGGCCCCCGCCGCACGGCCCTGGGCCATGGCGGCGGGCCAAGTGCCGTAGTAGACGCCCCGGTGCTCGACCAGGTCGCCTGCGGCGTAGAGGTCCTCGATGCTCGTCCGGAGCCGGTCGTCGACCTGCACGGCCTTCCCGATCTTCAGGCCCAGCGTGCGGGCCAGGGAAAGGTCCGGGGCGGCGCCTGCCGAAAGGAGCACCATGTCCGTCTCCAGGGTGCTGCCGTCCTCGAGACGGACGGCGAGGCGCCCGTCCAGACGAGCGATCTCCCGCGGGGTGACGCCGAGATGAAACGAAAAGCCCATCTCCTCGAGACGCCTCTGCAGAAAGACGGCGCCTGCGGCATCCATCTGCTTCGGCAGCAGGCGCTTGTTGCGCCCCACGACGGCCACCTGCAGCCCCCTCCTGCGAAGCCCGTTGCCCGCCTCGATCCCGAGGATCCCCCCGCCGATGACGACGAGGCTCTTCGCCTTCCCAGCCCACCGGATCATGGCCTCGGCATCGGCTGCGGCGTGCAGGGTGAAAACCCCTTTGAGGTCGTTTCCCGGCATCCTGGGAATGACGGCGCGGCTGCCCGTGGCCAGCAGGAGCCGGTCATAGGCGTAGGGTTTCCCATCGGAGGCCGCGACGATTTTCTCAGCGGGACGGACATCGGTGATCTCCGTCGAAAGGTGGACCTCGATCCGGTTCCTCTCGTACCAGGCCGCATCGTGCAGGGTAAAACCCTTCAGGTTCTTTTCCCCTGCAAGGTACTCGGGCAGCGCGGGCCGGTAATAGTAAAAACAGCCCTCGCGGGTGAACATCCGGATCTCCGATTCCGGGTCAAGCTTGCGGATTGTCTCGGCAGCGGCATTGCCCGCCGCACCGCAGCCCACGATCACATACCGACGCATCTCTTTCCCTTCATGGACCTGCACCTGAAAAACGCTCACAGATTACACCCCCGGGCAGGAAGGCGTCAAGCCGCAACAAATGGGCTCGGCATGTCATTATTTGTCATTTATTGTTGCTATTTGTCATTTTTTTAATTATCATTCTCTGCCTGGAGGTCACCATGCCCGACGAGATGATGAGCACAAAGGAAGTCGCCGCCTACCTGGGCATCAACGAGAAGCAGGTCTACGCCCTTGTCAAGGCGGGGCGCATCCCCGGGACCCGGCTCACGGGCAAGTGGGTCTTCCCGAGAAAACTCATTGATGAGTGGGTCGAGGAAAGCGCGCGAAGCGGCCTCAAGCAGGCGCGGGAGAAGAGCCGAACCGTCGAGGGGGCTCTTCTGGCCTCGGGGAGCAACGATCCGGTTCTGGACTTTCTTCTCACGGGCCTGCGGAAGTCGCACCCCGATCTCTACTTTTTCTGCGCCAACACGGGGAGCACGGACGGGCTGAAAGCCCTCGGTGCAGGGCACACGGACATCGCATGGACGCATCTGCTCGACCCGGAAACGGGACGCTACAACACCCCGTTCATCCCGAAATACCTGCCCGGGGCGAAAACCGTCCTGGTCCATCTGTTCCGCCGGGAGATCGGAATCGTCGCGGCGCCGGGAAACCCGAAAGGAATAAAAAGGTTCGAAGACCTTGCCGCCCCCGGCATCCGGTTCGTCAACCGCCAGGCCGGATCGGGCACGAGGATTCTGCTCGACTGCGAGTTGGATAAGCGGCGCATTCCGGCCGTGAACATCGCGGGCTATGACCGCGAGGTCTTCACCCACATCGAGGTGGGCCTTTCCATTCTTTCGGGCGATGCCGACGCGGGGCTGGCCACGGTGGCCGTCTCGCGGCTCATGGGGCTTCACTTTATCCCCGTGACCCGCGAGGACTTCGACATGGCCCTGGGGCAGTCGACCTACTTCCATAAAGGCATCCAGGCCCTCATGGAAATCCTGCGATCCCACGGGTTCCGGGGGCGTTTCGAGAAGCTGGGAGGTTACGGGTTCGAGGATTCGGGGAAGATTCTCTATTCCAATATCTGAAGAAGGAGGAACGCGATGAAAAAGGGTCTGTTACCGGTGTTGTTGAGCGTCCTGCTCCTCGTGCCCGGACTTTGCTGGGCACAGAAGGGCGGCTTTGTCTTCATGGCCAGCACCATCGGCCCCATCGACTCGGGGATCGTGGCGGCGCTGGAGGACCAATTCGAGAAGGAGACCGGCATCCGGGTCCGCCACGTGGGCGCCGGGACCGGAGCCGCCCTGAAGATCGGCGAAAAGGGCAACGTCGATCTCGTCATGGCCCACGCCAAGGCCCTGGAGGAGAAGTTCATCGCCGACGGATACGGCACCGAGCGGATCCCCCTGATGTACAACGACTTCGTCATCCTCGGCCCGGCCGCCGACCCCGCCGGGATCAAGGGCATGAAGACGGGCGCCGAGGCCCTGAAGGCGATCGCCGCGAAGAAGGCCCTCTTCATCACCCGCGGCGACAAGTCGGGGACCCACGTCGCCGAGATGGACATCTGGGCGAAGGCCGGGATCAAGCCCGCCGGCCCCTGGTACGTCACCTACGAGAAGGGAACCCTGGGCAATGCGCCGACCACCCGCTTTGCCGACGAGAAGGGGGCTTATGTGTTCATGGACCGGGCCACCTATCTCTCGCTGAAGAAGGAGATCAAGCTCGTCATCCTCGTGGAGAAGGACGAGGCCCTGCTGAATTACATCTCTCTCATCCCCGTGAACCCGAAGAAGTTCCCCCGCGTGAACCACGATGACGCGATGAAATTCGTGAAATGGCTCACCGACCCGGCGAAGGGACAGAAGATCATCGCCGATTTCGGCAAGGACAAGTACGGCGCCCCCCTCTTCTTCGCCAACTCGAAGGAGTGGCAGGCCGCCCAAAAGAAGAAGTAAGGAAGAGCGGAAAAGAATGAAAGATTACGTAAAAGGAGTGTCGATATGAAAAGATTTTTCGCCTCATGGTTCCTGTCCGTGTTGCTGGCTTCCCTCGTTGCGCTCCCGGTTACGGCAGCGGCGCAGCCGGCGCAGAAAAATGTCATCCTCGCCACGACGACCAGCACCCAGGACTCGGGGCTTCTCGACGTCCTGATCCCCATGTTCGAGAAGAAGACGGGCTACTTCGTGAAAACGATCGCCGTGGGCTCCGGCCAGGCCATGGCCATGGGCGCCAAGGGCGAGGCCGATGTGCTGCTCGTCCACTCGCCTGCGGCAGAGAAGAAGTTCATGGCAGACGGCAACGGCGTGGAGCGCCGAATCGTCATGCACAACGATTTCATCATCGTCGGCCCGCCGAGTGACCCGGCCAGGATCAAGGGAACGAAAAAGGCAACCGACGCCTTCAAGAAGATCGCGGCCTCGGGCAGCATCTTCATGTCCCGCGGCGACAAATCGGGGACCCACGTGAAGGAAATGGACATCTGGAAGGCCGCCGGCGTGAAATACGAGGGAGAGAAGTGGTACCAGCAGACGGGGCTCGGCATGGGCCAGACCCTGGCTGTGGCGGCGGAGAAGAAGACCTACACGTTGGCCGACCGAGGGACCTACCTGGCCCTCAAGAAGGGGCTCGGCCTCGATATCCTCGTCGAGGGTGACGGGATCCTGCTCAACGTCTACCACGTCATCGAGGTGAACCCCAAGAAGTGGACCAAGGCCAACTTCGCGGGCGGCAAGGCCTTCGCCGATTTCATGGTTTCCAAGGAAGCCCAGGCCGTGATAAAGACCTTCGGCGTCGAGAAGTTCGGCTCGCCGCTTTTCTTCCCCGATGCCGGCAAGAAGGAGGAAGCCCTGGGCATCTAAATGGATATCATCCTTGAAGGCATCCTTAAGGCCTTCATCCTGCTCGTCACCTTCGACCCCGAGGTCCTGGGGATCACCTGGTTTTCCCTGAAGGTCTCGGGCACGGCGACATTCATCAGCCTGTTCTTCGGGATGTCCGTGGGGACCGTGGTGGCCCTCACGCAGTTCCCGGGGCGCAAGTTCGTGGTGAGCCTCATCAACACGGGGATGGCCCTGCCCCCCGTGGTGGTGGGGCTCTTCGTCACGATCTTTTTGTGGCGAAACGGACCGCTGGGGTTCCTGGAAATCCTCTACACGCCGGCGGCCATGATCCTCGCCCAGGCCATCATCGCGACGCCCATCGTGACGGGGATCTCGCTGGCGGCCATGCAGCAGCTGCCCCGGAAGATGCGCCTGCAGATCCTCGCCCTGGGGGCCACCCGCCTGCAGATGGTCCGGATCCTCATCCGCGAGGCACGGCTCCCCCTGCTGGCAGCCGTCATGGCCGGCTTCGGCGGCGTCATCTCCGAGGTCGGCGCCTCGATCATGGTGGGCGGCAACATCAAGGGCTACACCCGCGTTCTCACCACGGCCACCGTCATGGAAACGAGCCGCGGCAACTTCGATATCGCCATCGCCCTGGGCATCATCCTGCTTCTCTTCGCCTACGCCATCAATCTCGTCCTCACAACCGTCCAGCAGAGGGAGAGGCCGCGATGACGACGATCCTGGAGGCAAAGAACCTGAAAGTGATCCGCGGGGGGAGCCTGCTGGTGGACGTCCTCGACATGGAGATCTTCGAGGGGGAGACGCTTTCCCTCATCGGGCCCAACGGGGCGGGCAAGACGACGCTGCTGCAGGCGCTCTCCTACCTCATGAAGCCTTCGGCGGGTGAGATTCTCTTCCGGGGCCAGACGGTGGGCGCCGGTCAGCGCGTCCTGGAATACAGGCGCAAGCTTGCCATGGTCTTTCAGGAACCCCTGCTCTTCGACACGACGGTGATCGGCAACGTTATGTCGGGCCTCAAAATCAGAGGCGTCGGGGCCTCGGAGGCCCGGCGCATCGTGGAACCCCAGCTGGAGCGTTTCGGCATCGCCCACCTCCGGGATCGCTCGGCCCGGACCCTCTCGGGCGGGGAGGCCCAGAGGACGAGTCTCGCCCGGGCCTTTGCCATCTCGCCGGAGATCCTCTTTCTCGACGAGCCCTTTGCCGCGCTCGACCCGCCCACGCGGGAGTCGATCGTGTCGGACCTGGAAAAGGTGCTGGCCGAGACGAAGACCACCACGATCATGGCCACCCATGACCGTAACGAGGCCCTCCGCCTCTCGGACCGCATCGCCGTCATGGAGGGGGGCCGGATCGCGCAGATCGACCGTCCCGCCGTCGTCATGAACCGGCCTGTCGACCAGTTCGTGGCCTCCTTCGTGGGGACGGAGACGATCCTCGAAGGGGAAGTCCGCGACACCAACGAAACGGCGCTGATCGTCGGAGTAAACGGCTCGGAAATCGAGGTGGTGGGCAAGGGCCGCATCGGCGAAAAGGTGGTTCTCTGCATCCGCCCCGAAAATGTCACGCTGGCCATTCCCGACGGGACCGTGAAGACCAGCGCCCGAAACGCCTTTCGCGGGCGGATCGGCCGGATCGTCCCGCTGGGCCTCTTTCACAAGGTCGAGATTGCCTGCGGGTTTGCGCTTGTGGCCTATGTCACGACGCACGCCCTCGAGGATCTGTCGCTGAAGGAGGGCGACGAGATCGCCGCGTCCGTGAAGGCCACGGCCATCCACGTCATCCGGAAGAGCGGCGCTTGAGCAAAGCGTAATCATTCTTTGGAGGTCAACAACCAACCCATGAAAGTCTACATCGGATTTGACGACACCGACAATATCGATGCCGACGTCGGAACGGGCAAGCTGGCGCGCCGGTTCGAGAAGCAGCTCCCCGCGGGCTGCAGTCTGCGGGGCGTCGTACGTCAGCAGTTGCTCGTCGACGACCGGATCCCTTACACATCGCACAACAGCGCGGCCTGCCTCATCGTGGAGGCGCCCGACATCGCGATTCTGGATACGCTGCGGGAAAGGGCCGTCGGCCACATTGAAAAAGAATCTCTGACGGGAAGCGACCCGGGGCTGTGCATCGCCTGGGGCGAGAACGGCGCCTTCGATCCCCTCATGGAGTTCGGCCGGCAGTGCACGGAACGGGTGGTTTCCCAGGCGGAGGCCCTGAAGGCGACCGGCGGATTCCATCTCTCCGGCCACGGGGGCACGAACGACGGGATCATCGGGGCGGCGGCCGCCGTGGGCCTCACGGCGTCGGGCTGGAGCGGGCGCTTCATCGAATTTGCCCGCCTGAGGGAACTGCCGGGCATCGTCACCGTCGCCGAACTCGAGGGGCGCGGCATGTCCGTCGTCTCCATGGACCGCGACGCCGTCTCCCCGAGGCCCGAGGACCGGGTGGACACGAAGGGGTGGCTGAGGCCGCGCCTCCTGGGCCACAGGGCGGTCGTTCCCGTGCTACCCTCCAGCGACGGGTTGTGGTACACTCTCTGGGAAAAACGTAGCCGGAAATCCCACGGGAGGTGACGAACATGCCGGGTAAAATTTTTTACCGTGAGCGCGGAAAGGTCGGCGAGGGGGAGAAGAAGCCCCGATTTAAGCTCGTGGCCGTGTCGGGCGTGGCCATCGATTTCTACGCCAACCATCTCCGTAAAAAGGAGCTCGAACAAATCGCCAAGGCCGTCGGCGCAAAGCTCGTCCTGATGGAGAGGGGCCAAAAGGGCGAGGAGGCGGAAGTGGAAGTGGCGGAGCCGGCCAAAGGGAGAAAACCCCGGTCTTGACGGGGCGAGTCGCCGCCTCAACAGGGCGTCGGAGACCCGAGCCGGACTGACAATACGAATGGAGGAGCCATGGCGCTGATCCGGGAGCGCGACGGGAAACGATTGCACGTCAAGAGCAAGCTCATGGGGGAGAGCCTCGTGAGCCGATCTTTTGCCGAGGGGTACGACGTGGCCCCGCAGCAGAGACTCTTCCCGGACGTGCACGTGTTGAAAATAGGCGGGCAGTCCATCTGCGACCTCGGCAAGAAGGCCCTGCCGGGCGTCGTGAAGGAGATAGCCGCCAACAAGAAGAACCACAAGATGTTTCTCCTGACCGGCGGCGGCACGCGAAGCCGGCACATCTACACCATCGGCCTCGAGCTGGGGATGCCCACGGGGATCATCTCGAAGTTCGGGAGCTCCATCTCCGAGCAGAACGCCCTGCTGGTGGCCACGCTGCTCTCCCCCTGGGGCGGCATCAAGATCGGCCACGACGAGATCATGAAACTGCCGACCTACTTCGCCCAGGGCTGCATCCCCGTCATGCACGGGATGCCCCCCTACGACTACTACGCCCTGCCGTCGCCGCAATGGCGGATTCCCATCCACCGCACCGACGTGGGCACCCTGATCGTGGCGGATCTCATCGGGGCGAAGAGCTGCATCCTGGTCAAGGACGAGGACGGCCTCTACACGGACAACCCCAAGAAAAACAAGAAAGCCCAATTCATCCCCGAGATCGGCGCAAAAGAGCTGATCCGGAGGAATCTGGACGACCTGATCATCGAAAGGCCCTGCCTGGAGATCCTCCAGAACAGCGAGGTCCTCGACCGCGTCCAGATCGTCAACGGCCTCAAGAAGGGAAACATCTCGAAGGCCTTGGCCGGAAAACACGTGGGGACGATCATCACGAAGTGATCTCGCCCGTCCGCGACGTAACCGTTTTTGTCATCCCCCACAGGCGATGTGCGTTAACGTCGCCATGAGGTAAGGAAGACCTGCAGCGATTTGACTCCATCAGAAAAGAGGATTGGACCATGAAGAAAGGATTGATCGTTTTCACCATCGTACTCGCCGTGACGCTGGCCCTGACGGGCATGCTCTTCGCCCAGGGCAAGAAGGGCCCGGCCGCCGACGGCAAGGCCCTCTGGGATTTCATCCAGAAGGAGAAGTACCAGAGCTGGAAGATGTGGCCCGGCACCGAGGCCCAGTACAAGGGACCCGAGCCCCACGGCGCCTTCCTGACGACCTACGTCAACCAGGCCGCCTTCGACTCCATCAAGGCCAAGAAGGGCAAGTTCGCCGACGGCTCCATGATCGTCCAGGACAACTTCGACAAGAACAAGAAGCTCAAGCACGTCGACGTGATGTACAAGGTCAAGGGCTACAACCCCAAGGGCGGCGACTGGTTCTGGGCGCAGTTCAAGGCCGGCGGCAAGGTGGACCAGGAGGGCAAGATCGACGAGTGCATCAAGTGCCACGAGGCCCAGAAGACCAACGACTACGTCTACACGAGCAAGATGAAGTAGAAACCGGCGGGGCGGCCCGGATAAGCGGCCGCCGATCGATCGGCTGACACCACAATAAAACAAGGATCTCTCCGAGCAGCGTTGCCTAACGGTTAATCCCACGGCGCGCCTGCCGGAAGGGTGTGGCTGGAAACGGCCATGCCTCCCAATGCGGAAAGGAGAGGCGGTGGCGTGAGAACTGCGCGCGCCTGCCCTCGTCCTGCCGGGGCAGGCGTTTTTTGTCTCCCCGGAGGCCGGGGATGGCGGGGCAGGTCCGCTTGCCGCACTCTCCGGGGTGCGGTTTTTTTGTGTCTTCTCCCGTTGAGAGAAATGGGGAAGAAAACGGGCGGGGACAAAATCATACGAAGGAGGAGATGTTATGAGAAGGGCAAAGTGGCCGAAGTACTCCGTGTTGTTTATCGTTCTCGGCGTTACGCTGCTGACGGCCCAGATGGTGCGCAGCGCGTATCACCACATGGGGGAGATCGACTCGGGGATCTTCCTCACCGTCTATCCCGAAAAGGCGGGCACGAAACTGGACAACTGCAATCTCTGTCACAGCGGGGGGTCATACACCCAGGGCACGAAAACCGTTACGCTGGGCAGTTGCCAGTGGTGCCACTACAAGTACGGATACGACGCAAGCGGAAACATCGACGACACGCTCAACGCCTACGGGCTGGCATACAAGCAAGCGGGTCGGAGCACGGCCGGGGTCATCGCCATCGAAACGCAAGACTCCGACGGCGACGGGTACACGAACAAGGTTGAAATCGCCGCGAATCGGTACCCAGGAGATGCAGCCGACGATCCGACAAAGGTACCCGCCCCGTACAAGGTTTACACGAGGGCACAACTGGAAAAGATGCCCCAGCACACCCAGTTCATGCTCATGAACACCCATAAGTCCGCCGATTTCTATGCAGAGTATACAGGGGTGTCCCTGGAGAGGCTGCTCAAAAAGATGATGCTGCCCGCGGCGACGGGCATCAAGGTATACTCCCCCGACGGGTGGGCCCAGTACCATCCTCTGAACCCTGATCCGGACCCCCTGTTCTATCACGTCATCGGCGATTACCCGTCGGCAAGCTTCTTTTATGACCCTCAGGCCGACACGGCCCTGAATGGGAACGGGTGGTGCGAGTACAGCGCGCCTTCCGCTGCGGGAAGGATTAACGGCCAGCCGATCTACAATCCGCAAGGTCTCAAGACGCTCCTGGCCATCAAGCGCGACGGCCAGTACCTGACGCCTGGGGTTCTGACCCCGGCAAACAAGCTCGACGGCGAGGGGCCCTTCCGGGTCGTCCCTCCCCAGAAAATCCCCGGGCCACCGGACCAGAAATCCACTTCGGCGGTTCAATCCGTCGTATGGCCTTTCGATGCAAGCGCCGACCACAACGCAGGGTATTCCTCGCGAACCGTGACGATCATCAAGGTGGAACCCCTACCGGCAGGAACGACGGACGTGGACACCCTCGAGGCTGGCTGGAAGTACGTCGACGAGGGGAAAATCCTCGTCTACGGCGCCATCGACCCCGTGCCCACGATCAAGGAGAAGCTGACGGGCCTGTCCACGACGATCTGGCACAGCAACAGGAGCGCCTTTGCGCACTGGGGATACCGGAGCGCCCTGGCCACCCGCGTCAACCTGGTCGAGAAGTGGGTCATGCTGGGGTGGTATTCCAAGGCCTATAACGACCTCAAGGGCCATGTCCTTATCCGGACCGACGGCTGCACGGCCGGCGGCGCTGCGGACAGGGACGACTGGGTCGCGGACTGCGAATTCCAGAAACAGCTCTACTGGTCGATTAACGAGGTGTTGGTCCTGCTGGACATCGTCAACTGATACGGCCGATCCGATCGGCATGCGGCCGGCCCCGTTTGGAAATTCCTTCCCAACGGGCGCCGGCCGCATTATATTGTCCCCATGCCGAAGACCCACCCCCGGATAGAACGCGAGCGCAAGACCGTGGAGGCCATGATCCGGCTCTTCTGCGCGGCGGAGCACGGCGGAAGCGGGTCGTGCGGGGAATGCGCGGAGCTGCTGGCTTATGCCCGGAAACGGCTCGACCGGTGCCCGTTCGGCAAGGATAAACCCACTTGCGCCAAGTGCCCCGTCCACTGCTACAGGCCCGGGATGCGCGATCAAATCCGGGACGTCATGCGCTGGTCGGGGCCCCGGATGATCTGGAAACACCCTGTGCTCGCCGCCTTTCACCTGCTCGACGGCCGCAGGAAGGCGCCGGCTCCCCCCGCGCCGAGAGACCGGACAGGGAAATAATCCTTGACAAGTACTTGAAACGACATTATGTTAGTTCCGCTTTGAACCGGTTTCGACACATATTGTCCCCAGAGCCCGTGAGAGGCCGTGGGGATTTTTTTTGGCCTGATTGATGCAGGCCCTGCCGGTTCAAGCAAGGAGGATCATGGGAAAAAGAAATCACAACCAGTTCATCAAGCGACAGAAAGAGCTGGAAAGGCAGAGAAAAGCCAGCGAGAAGATGGCCAGGCGCCAGGGCAAGATTCCGAGAAGCGTGCAGGATGAAGAGTCCGTGAGCGTGGAAGCCGCCCCGGCGGAGGCCGAAGCGTAAACACCCCAACCGAAAACCCGCCGTAATAAAAGAAGCGGGCGGACCGGAAAGCTTCCCGGTCGAAATGCGTCAGAAGAGAGGTTTGTTTGTTCATGAGTTTCAAGTCGTTCGAGTTGCACCCGCAGATTCAAGCAGGCGTCGAGGCCCTTGGGTACGAGGAGCCCACGCCGATCCAGTCCCGGTGCATCCCCCTGATCCTTCAGGGCCGCGATGTCATGGGGATGGCCCAGACCGGCACGGGGAAAACCGCAGCCTTCGGCCTGCCGATCCTGCAGAGACTGATGTCGGGGCCGCGCAGGCGCGTCCGCGCCCTCATCATCGCCCCCACGCGCGAACTGGCCGAGCAGATCCACGAGGCCATCGGCCAGCTCGGCCGCAAGACCAAAGTCAAAAGCGTCACCGTGTACGGCGGCGTGAAGCAGAACGCCCAGGTCAAGAAGCTCCAGGAGGGCGCCGAGATCGTCGTGGCCTGCCCGGGAAGGCTCCTGGACCTCTTGGACCAGGGGGTCATCGACCTCTCCCACATGGAGGTGCTGGTCCTGGACGAGGCGGACCGTATGTTCGACATGGGCTTCATGCCCGATGTCCGCAGAATCCTGGGGCGGATCCCCGCCGAGCGTCAGACTCTGCTGTTTTCGGCCACCTTGCCGGAGGAGATCCGTGACCTGGCCCGGGACATCCTGAAAGACCCCGTCACCGTGCAGGTGGGCGAAGCCGCCCCGGTATCCACGGTCTCCCATGCCCTGTACCCCGTCGAGCAGCACCTCAAGACGGCGCTTCTCGTGAAGATCCTGGAACGCACGGACACGGACTCGGTCCTCGTGTTCACCCGGACCAAGGACCGGGCGACGCGCGTGGCCAAGCATCTCAAGAAGGCGGGCTTTCCCGTCACGTTCCTCCAGGGGGACCTCTCCCAGAGTCAGCGCCAGGAGGCGCTCAACGGCTTCCGGAAGGGCAAGTACCGGATCCTCGTGGCCACCGACATCGCCGCCCGCGGACTCGACATATCCCGGATCTCTCACGTGATCAACTACGACATGCCGGACACCGTCGACGCCTACACCCATCGAATCGGGCGGACAGGCCGGGCCGAGAGGACCGGGGACGCCTTCACCTTCGTCACCCGCGACGACCGGGCGTTCGTCTGGGAGATCGAACGGGTGCTGGGCGAGGAGATCGAGCGGAGAACCCTGGAAGACTTCGACTATACCGCGCCGCCGAGGCCCAGCGTACGCGACGGGCGCGGCAGGCAGGGGGGGCGCGACCGCTTGGAAGAGGCGCCGAGACCGCAGCCGCCGCCAGGCGACCTGTCGGTCTTCGCCGCGTTCCACGCCGCCTCGGGACTCCCGCAAAGGGCGCGAAAGGTCACTCTCTACTCGACGCCCCGATCGAGGTCGCGCCGGCTGCGCAGCGCCCGCTGAGCGGGGGGAGGCAAAAAGGGGGGGCCATGATTGGCATTGCAGTCGGGCCCCGGTTGTGATAACCACTCGCTTAGTTTGTCGTCGAAGCCGGTACAGGATCGAAGCATCATCACAGGCAACCTTTATTCATTCAGGAGAGGTCGATGAAGATTTACGTCGGGAACATGCCTTACAGTGTCACGGAAGAGGATCTCAAGCAGGCGTTCGAAGCGTTCGGGCAGGTTGAGTCCGTGACGATCATCAAGGACAAGATGAGCGGACAATCAAAAGGTTTCGGCTTCGTCGAAATGGGTTCGGCCGACCAGGCCCAGGCCGCCATCAGCGGGATGAACGGAAAGGACCTGAAGGGACGGAAACTCAACGTCAACGAGGCCCGCCCCCGCCAGGACGACGGTCGCGGCGGCGGAATGCGGCGCCCCGGTGGAGGCAGCGGAAAGCCCCGTTACTAGACCCAGGCTATTCTCCTTCGGAAAACCGCAGGAATCGGGGTCTCCCGGAAACGGGAGGCCCCCGAACCTCTCATCGGCTCCCGCATAGAACCAGGATCGTCATCCGGACGGCCGCGCGCGCCAGGGTGCACGCAACGGCCGCGTATGCCCTTGACAGGGATGCAAGGCCGGATGTAGTTACGAAAAACCATCCCGGAGTCGCCTCTTGATCATCCATCGCCGGGGCCGCGGGCCCGAAATCGAATACCCTTGCCCCTGGGGCTACAAGGTCATCGGCGTCGACGTGGAGCTGCTGCGAAGCGCCATCGCCGAGGTGATCCAGGAACGGCCTCACACCGTGACCCCGTCGAGCCGGAGCCTGACGGGCAAGTACCACTGCCTCGACGTGGAGCTCGTCGTCACGAGCGAAGAAAGCCGCCTGGAGATCTACGAGGGGCTGCGCAGGCACCCCGCCGTCAAGATCGTCCTGTGAAAAGCCAGATCCTCTTACCCTCTCACCCCCGTGTTTTCCGGCCTTTGCACATCAGGGGAAAAAGTACGTGCTGCCANGGGGGAGGAGCGGGGCCTGCCGTTCCGTCAGGCCCGCTCTGTCGGCCGCCTTGCGGTAGTCTCTGGCCGGCAGGTCCATCGGCTCGTCGGTCAGGTCGAAAACGCCCCACTGCTGGGGGATGAGGACCCTGGCCCGCAGTTCCTTGAACGCCTTGACGGCCTCGTCGGGATCGAGGTGGTAGACCGACATGAACCAGCGCGGTTCGTAGGCCCCGATCGGCAGCAGGGCCGCATCCATGGGGCCGAACTTTCGGCCGAACTCGGCAAACCCTGGGAAATACCCGGAATCCCCTGCAAAGTAGACCTTGCGGTTCGCCGACTCGACGAGCCAGGAGCCCCACAGGCGCCTGTTGGTGTCCCAGGGAGTCCGCTTCGTCCAGTGCTGTGCGGGCAGCAGCCGGTAGGTGATCCCGTGGATCGTGAACTTCTGGAACCAGTCGAGTTCAATGACCCGGGAACCGGGGAGCACATCCTCGAACCACTCGCGGTAGCCCAGCGGCGTGAGATACAGAGGCCCCGTCCCGATCCTCCGGATGCTGTCCTTGTCGAGGTGGTCGTAGTGGCTGTGCGAGATCAAAACGACCTGCATCGGGGGGAGCTCCTCCGGCTGCAGCGGAAACGGCGCATGCCGGTCGATGAAATACACGATGTCCCCGAAGACGGGGTCCGTGATGATGTTCTGGCCGTTGACGCGGATCCAGAGCGTTGCATGGCCCAGGTAGGTCACGGAGTCCTCCGCTTTCAGGATGGCGGCCACGTCGGGCTTCGTGACGGGAAAGTAGGGCCGCTGCCTCTTCTCCTTGCGGTAGGGGTTGGAACTGACTTTCCACTCGAGAAGCCGCAGGGTGCTTCCCGCCCGCTCCTCCTGCAGCCAGGGGTTGCGAAATCCCGGATTCGTGTGGTGGGCCCTGTCCCGGGCCAGCGCCTCGATGTCCTTGGCCTGCCCCCCGGCGGGCGCCGGCGTGCCGACGATGCAAGCCAGAGCGGCAAAGAGCATGATCCCGTTTATCAGCGCCTTCATATCCTTCCATCCCCGCGCACGGAGCAGGTCCTGCGGTTCGATCGCCGTCGCCCTTCTCTGAATACCGTCATGAGGCTGCGACAATCAACAGAAATCTTGCGCCGCGGCCGGTTAACGCTGTCTTTCTGCGCGGCGATCGGGTATGAAGTCCCCATGCGGATTTTCCTCTGTGCCTGGATCGCTCTCGCCCTCCTTGCCGGGGCCGCGCCCGCGGCCGCCGGCCCCGGGGAGGAACCGGGCCTGGACGAGAAGATCGGCCAGATGATCATGGTCGGCTTCCGGGGGCTCTCCGTCGCCGACGGCGACCCCGTTGACCGGGACATCCGCAAGCGGCGCATCGGCGGCGTGATCCTCTTCGACTACGACGTCCCCTCGCGCACCTGGGGGCGCAACATCGAGTCGCCCGGCCAGCTCAGGGCCCTGACAGACTCTCTGAAAAAACGGACGGCCGTCCCCCTCTTCATCGCCGTCGACCAGGAGGGGGGCAGGATCGCCCGGCTCAAGGAGAAGGCGGGCTTTCCCCCGACCCTTTCCCAGAAGCGGCTCGCCGCCGCAGGCGATCCCGGGAGAACGGCGAGGCAGGCGGAGCGCACGGCGAAAACCCTCGCGGGGCTGGGCATCAACCTCAACCTCGCCCCCGTCGTGGACCTGGACCTCAACCAGGACAACCCCGTCATCGGAAAGCTGGAACGAAGCTTCTCCCGGGACCCCGGCACGGTGAGCCGCCACGCGGCGGTCGTCATCGAGGCCCACCGCCGTCACGGCATCCTGACGGCGCCGAAGCATTTCCCGGGCCACGGCAGCGCCGCGGGGGACACCCACGAGGGGTTCGTCGACGTGACGGGCCGATGGTCCGCCCTGGAACTGGAGCCCTTTCGGACCCTCATCCGCCGGGGCGAGGCCGACCTGATCATGACGGCCCACGTCTTCAACGGGACGCTCGACCCCGAGTGGCCGTCGACCTTCTCCCGCAAGACCCTGACCGACCTGCTGCGAGGGGACCTGGGATTTTCCGGCGTGGTGATCTCCGACGACCTGCAGATGAAGGCGATCGCCTCCCGGTACGGCCTGGAAACCGTGGTCGGGCAGTCGATCCTCGCCGGGGTCGACATCCTGCTGTTCGCGAACAATTCCGTCTACGAGGAGGACATCGCCGCCCGGGCAGCCGCGACGATCCGCTCCCTCGTCGATAAGGGCGTCATCCCGAAGGGGCGCATCGACGAGTCCTGGAGGCGGATCATGCGTCTGAAAAAACCCCTCTCCAGGTGACATCGGTCGTTTCACCCTTCCCGCCCCTTCTGTTTCAATAAAAAAGAAGGATCGCGTCCAGAAAGTAGAACAGCCACCCGGACGTCGTCGCGAGCCCCAGAACCCAGAGTTCCTTCCTCTTCGTCAGGGCCGCCAGCGACGACAGCATGATGGCGATCTGCAGGAAGATCAGCGCGTATCCGAAGTTGCCCGCGCGCGCCGTGGCTTCCTTCTTCTCCTTTGCCAGCGTTTCGGCCTTCTCCTTGATCTCGCTTTTCTCGACCTCGTAGCGGTCGATGTTCTTCCCGTATCGCGCGAGCATCCTCTCGGCCTTCTCCCGGGCCTCCTTCGGGATATTCCCCGCCTGGGCGAGCAGTTCCTGCTCGACTTTCTCCCTCTGCATCTCGTAGGCGTGCTGCTTGATGCTCTTGGCCTGGTAGTAGGCCCACATGTCCGTCTCCTCGCCCTGGTGGAGAACGGCACGGGAGGAGTATTTCCCGACGTAGAGCGTCGTGATGGCGGCGAGGACGGCCATGACGGCCGTGGTCAGCGCAATCCAGGTCATGAATCGGTCCGGCTTCGTGTCTGCCATGGGGATCGTACCTCCGCACGGGGGAATCATCGCAGAAAACCAGGGCGCTTTTTACTTGATCCGCCATGCGCTGTCAATTACATTGGGCCATGCGGCGCGGCCCTTGCATCGGGGCGTCGATGGTTTGCTCTCACAGGCAAAGATCTCAATGGCGGGGGCTTCCCATGAAAAAATTCCCGGCGGTTCTCATTGCACTCCTCTACTTCGTGTTCGCGTCCCCTTTTCTCAGCCCGTCGGCGGCCGGGACGGTCGATTTGACCGTTCTTCACATCAACGACTTCCACGGCAACCTGCTTCCCCAGCCCGGCAAGGAGGGAAAGCCCGCGACGGGGGGGATGGCCCGGATCGCGAAAATGGTCGCCGAGGAGCGGGAGAAAAACCCGGAGGGGACGATCCTGCTCTCCGCCGGGGATATGTTCCAGGGCACGCCCATTTCGAACCTCTTCCGGGGCAGGCCCGTCATCGAGACCATGAACCGGATGGGGTTCGACGCCATGACCGTGGGCAACCACGAGTTCGACTGGGGGATGGGGTCCTTCCAGGACCTGAGAAAAGCCGCCTCCTTCCCGTTGCTGTCGGCCAACATCGTCGACGAGCGGGGCGCCCTTCTGCCCGGGGTGAAGCCCTACGTCATCCTTCGGAAGAAGGGGCTGAAGATCGCCGTCATCGGGGTCACGACGCCCGAGACGCACTACGCGACCAAGCCGGGAAACCTGGCGGGGTTCAAGGTGATCGCCGTGGAAAAGGTTCTCCCGTCGCTCATCGACAGAGTCCGGAAGGAGGGCGCCGGCCCCGTCATCGTCCTGTCTCATTTGGGTCTCGACGAAGACCGCGAGATGGCCGCGAAGGTCGCCGGGATCGACCTGATCGTGGGGGGTCACAGCCACACGGAGGTAAAAACGACGGTGACGGTCGGCACGACGCTCATCGTCCAGGCCGGCTACTACGGCCGGCATCTCGGGGTCATGAAGATCACGGTGGACGGCGGCACGGGGAAGATCGTCCGGTACCCCGAGAAGCGGATCCTCCGGAAGGTCCAGTCCGGCCCGAACGATCCCGTCGATGAGGCGGTGGCCGGCATCATCCGCAGGTACGACGAGCAGATCCGCGAGGAATTCGGCCGCATCGTCGGCGAGACGAGTGTCGATCTGGCGAAGCGGCCCTTCGAGTCCAACCTCGGCAACCTCGTCTGCGATGCCATGCGATGGGCGACCGGGGCCGACGCGGCCATCCAGAACAACGGGGGAATCCGGACGACCCTCCCGAAGGGCGGGATCACCCTCGAGCAGGTCTTCATGCTGCTGCCTTTCGACAACAACCTCATCACCATGGACCTCACGGGGGCCCAGATCGCGGGCATCCTCGAGCAGAACGCGAAAACGGACGGCATGTTGCAGGTGTCGGGCCTCAGGGTCGTCTACGACAGGTCCGCGCCGGAGGGCTCGCGGGTCAAGGAACTGGATGTCGGCGGCGTGCCGGCGGACCCGTTGCGCGCCTACCGGGTCACGACCAACGATTTTCTCGCCGCAGGCGGGGACCGCTTCGGGATCTTCCGTGAAGGGAAAAACGCCGTGGTCGGGGACAACGTGAGGGATGCCTTCCTGGCGTACCTTCAAAGGCACTCCCCCGTTTCCCCCCGCATCGAAGGAAGGATCGTGGTGACACCATGAGCGATGAAAAGATGACCGTCTACGTCAACGGCAAGGAGGTCCGGCTCCACCGGGGCATGAAGGTGAAGCACGCCCTCATCGCCTGCGACCAGTCCCTCTACGACGCGGCCGAGGCCGGCAGACTGGCCGTGCACGACGCCGGCGGGTTCAACGTGGGACTCGAGGGTTCGCTGCGCGACGGGGCGAAGCTATACACCGGCAAGCCCGAAGAGTGACGGCTTACCCTCTGCACAACAGGGCGCTTTGCACCCCAGGGGGGGACGGGTGCCGATGAACAACCGGTTTGACGTGATCATCATTGGCGCCGGTCCTGCGGGGATCGCCTGCGCGGAGGCGCTTGCGGGCTCGAGCCTCGGCGTCCTGCTGCTCGAGAAAAACAAGGCCGTCGGCCTCAAGGCCTGCGCGGGCGGGCTGACCCGCACGGCCGCCCGATTCGGCGTGCCGGGGGATCGCTCGCGCTCGTTTCGCGAGCAGATCGTCTGCGTGGACAACCGCGCGCCCTTTCGCATCGTGCTGCGACACCCGATGATCACGGTGAGCCGCGTCGACCTTGCCCGCCATCACCTGTCCGGTCTCGAAGGGGCTTCGAACGTCGAAATCGCCGTCGGGACGAAGGTCACCCGCCTTTCCGACAGCGCCGTGTGGACGGACCGGGGCATGTTCCGGTTCCGGTTTCTCGTCGGCGCCGACGGGTCGCAATCCCTGGTCAGAAAACACCTGGGTCTCCCCTCCCGGTTCGGGGTCGGCCTGTACTATGAAGTGCCGCGCCGTTCCGGCGAGGTGCGGTTTCACTTCAAGCCCGGAATCGTCCGCTCGGGGTACCTGTGGGCCTTCCCGCACCGCGACTGCACCAACGTCGGGATCGGGTTCAATCCCGAACGGCTCACGGCGGGGCTGACCAAGGTGATCCTCCGGCAGTTCGTGAAGGAGCTGGGGTTCCCGTCGGAAGGCGCCCGTCTCCGGGGGGGCACGATCAGCCATCTCTACCGGGGCTTTCGATTCGGGAATCGATTCCTCGCGGGGGACGCGGCGGGGCTGGCCTCGAAGGCCTCCGGCGAGGGAATCCCCTTCGCCCTCGTGAGCGGGAGGGAAATCGGCCGCGCCATCCTCGACCCCGGCTACCCGATGCCCGAATTCCGCAGGATGCTCTCGATGAAGCGGCGCCAGGAAGGCTACTGGAGCGTTTTCGAGAGCGTCCCCGGGCTGCACCGGACCCTCCTGGCGGCGTATTTCACGATGATGAAGAGGGGATGGATGCAGGCCTACATGGGATACTAGCGGCTTGGCCGCAGGCGTCCGGCACCGGGCGGAGGGCTTCAGGAATCGGGGCAAAGATTGCAGAAACCGGGTTCCACCTCTTCTGACGGGAGGAGGAATGGGGGCAATACGGGCGGTCTCGACCCGCCTGAAGGATGAACCCGCCGGCGCAGCGGCCATGGGAGCATCGGGGTTCGGAACGATGAAAAGCGCAAAAGTCCGTTACAACCCGGGAAACCTGGGCGATCTGCTCAAACACGGCTGGCTCGTGGAGATCGTCCGGTTCCTTCACCGGCACGGCGCGGGGCGCCCGCTGCGATACGCCGACACGTTCTGCGGGTTTCCGGAATACGATATCGGCAGTGAATTCGCAGAGCGCATCCGCGAGCGGTTCCACGTCCTGAACTTCCGCAGGCTCCAGGAACCCTTCCTGGCCCGCGGGAAATACGCGGGCAGCGTGACCCTCGCGGGCCTGGCGGCGGAGGGACGTCTGCGGCCCTGCATCTACGACATCGATCCCGGGGCCCTCGCCAGCTTCCCCGCCGGTCAGACCGAGGTGCTGGCACTGACGTCGGGCTGTGATATACTGGAGGCGGGCGATCCCTACGACCTGATCTTTCTCGACCCCTACGACGACGTCCGGGACGGTTGCGGGAGAGTGCTCGCAAGAGCCGCGGCCCGCAGCCGCGGCGCATCGATCCTTATCTTTCTCCCCTTCAGGGACGAGGCGCGGGGGGAATCCATCGCGGCGGAGGTCCAACGGCAAGGCACCCATTGCCTGACGGGGATCGTGCACAACCCCGGGAGCCCCCTGGACGGCAGGCATCATTTCGCCGCGGTGTTCATACCGGCGGCCACGATCAACCCGGGGGCCGTCCTCGGACTTTTCGGCGAGCTCAACGTCGTCACGGCGCGCGTCAACGCGCTCGCGACCCTCCCTGAACCGATGCGGGCACAGTCCATGCGCGAAGGGGAGGCATCGGGAAACCCTTCCACCGGGAGGCCGCGATGAAAGAGTACGAGGTCATCATCGTCGGCGGAGGCCCTGCGGGGATCTTTGCGGCGCTGACGCTGGCCGATGGCGGAGTGAAGGACGTCCTCCTGCTCGAGCAGGGCAGGGGGATCGGGGAGCGCAGCCGCAGCTGCGCCGGCGACATGCTGTGCGGCTGGGGCGGAGCGGGGGCCTACAGCGACGGCAAGCTCACCCTCTCGACCGAGGTGGGCGGCCACCTGGGCGAGTTCCTCGACGACAAATCCCTGTTCGATCTCCTCAGCGAGGCCGACCGAATCTACGTGGAGCACGGTGCCCCGGACAGGCTCTTCGGCGATCTCACCCCCGAGGTGGAAGAGCTCGCGGAGAAGGCGCGCCTTGCCGGCCTCGAGTTCATTCCCTCCCGGATCCGCCACATCGGCACGGAAAACTGCGTCAACGTGCTGGGCCGGATGTATGAATCCCTCTCGGGGAGGATCGAGATCTGCACGGACTGCCACGTGGAGTCCCTGCTTGCCCGGGAAGGCCGGGTCATCGGGGTGAAACTCGCCGACGGGGAGATCCGCCGCGGCCGCCGCGTCATCGTGGCGCCGGGCCGTTCGGGCGCGGCCTGGATGAAGCGGGAGGCCAAGTCGCTGGGAATCGGGACAAGGGCGAGCGCCGTCGACATCGGCGTCCGCGTCGAGCTTCCCGCAACGGTCCTGAAGCCCCTCACCGACGTGAGCTACGAGTCGAAGCTCGTCTACTACTCGAAGAGCTTCGACGACCGGGTGCGCACCTTCTGCATGAACCCCTACGGGGAAGTGGTGGCCGAGAACAACGAGGGGCTCGTTACGGTCAACGGCCACAGCTACGCATCGAGAAAGTCCGACAACACCAACTTCGCGATCCTGGTGAGCAGCTCCTTCACGGAGCCCTTCGACGACCCGATCGCCTACGGACGCTACATCGCACAGCTTGCCAATCTCCTGGGACAGGGGGTGATCGTCCAGCGGCTGGGGGATCTGCTGCAGGGGCGCCGTTCCACGAAGGAGCGCGTCGCCAAGTGCCTCACGCGGCCGACCCTCGGGAGCGCGACCCCGGGGGACCTGAGCTTCGTCTTTCCCTACCGGCACCTCAAGAACATCATCGAGATGCTGCAGGCCATGGACAGCCTCGCACCGGGCGTCCACTCGCGCCACACGCTTCTCTACGGCGTGGAGGTCAAGTTCTATTCGAACCGCATCGAGGTGTCGAAGGAACTCGAAACGAGGATCGCCGACCTCTTCGCGGTCGGGGACGGTGCGGGGATCACCCGCGGCCTCCTGCAGGCCTCGGCAAGCGGCATCCTGGCCGCGCGGGCGATCGGCAGGCGCATCGCGCAGGGCCGATAGCGCAAGGCGGAATCACGCCGTTGAACCGCGAATCGGGAAGGGAGGTGCCGATGAGATGACCGGGTCTGTTGCTCGCCGTCGCGGGCCTCGCGAGTCTGTGGATGGTTTTCCTGGCCCTTCAGGCGGGGGATGTCAGCGGGGCCCTGCTCTTCTTCGGCTTCGCTCTGCTGCTCGGCCTCGTCGCGTTCGCCCTGATCCGGCAGTGGAGAACGGGATGCGCAGCCGATGCGGAAGGGGACGTTGCCCGTCCGTGCGCCCCGGCCCGGTTCGTCCCGCACCGGTTCCTCATGGCCGCCCTGATCCTGACCGCCGCAGCCATCCTGGCCGCCGTCGTGCTGCCTCTCGTTCTTCGCTAGAGGGCCCGCACGGCCGCGCCTAGCGGTGCCCGTCGAGGATCATGGTGATCCGCAGGTCGCCGTCGATCCCGTCGAAGAGGTCCCGGATCTCCCAGTTGCCGCTGAGACCGAGCTTTTTCTCTTTCCTTTGAAGCGTGTCTTCGGTATGCTTCCCGTCGATTGCCGCAAACGTCATGGGGTGCCTTTCCGCCGCCTGCACGGCGACTTTCCCCCTGACAGACCCGGCAGTCTTCTGCACCATCGAACCGCCTTTGTCAAGGGCCATTCACATCACCCGAGGAGGAGGAAGATGAAAAAGATCGGTTTCGCGCTGGGGTTGATCGTTGCATGGGGGTTCCTATTCTCGACGGCGTACGCGGCAAACCCGGACGCCATCGTGGGGAAATGGCTCAACGGCAAGCAGACGGCACACGTGGAGATCTATCAGGCCGGCGGCAAATACCACGGGAAAATCGTGTGGCTGAAGGAGCCCGTCTACCCCGCCGACGACAAGAAGGGGATGGCGGGAAAGCAGAAGGTGGACCGAGAAAACCCGGATGCGTCGAAGCGCAATCAGCCCATCCTGGGCCTTGTCATCCTTCGGGACTTCACCTTCGTAAAAGATGGTCTCTGGGAGAACGGGATGATCTACGATCCGGAGAACGGGAAGGATTACAAGTGCAAGATGACCCTGGAGTCGCCCGATATCCTCAACGTGCGCGGGTTCATCGGCATCTCGCTGATCGGCCGCACGGACACGTGGACGAGGGTGAAGTAAAACCACGCGACCGGGTACAGGGGCCAGGGTTCAGAGAAAAACCGGCGAAACGAAAAGGAAACAGCCCCCGTTTTGCCTCTCCATGGGAAGGCGAAAGGGGGGCTGATTTATTTTTGCGTGTACCCGATACCCTAGTCGGAGACGACCTCGGGCCTCATGGACACGATCGCCGTCCGGCCTTCCTTGGGCTCCTTGCTGTACTGCTTGTAGAGAGCCATGACGCGCCTTACGTATCCCTGCGTCTCCGCGTAGGGGGGGATGCCGCCGTACCTGGCGACGGCCTTCTCGCCCGCGTTGTAGGCGGCAAGGGCCAGCGGCAGGTGCCCGTTGTAGAGATTCATCAGATAGCGCAGGTACTTGACGCCGCCCTCGATGTTGGACTCCGGCTCGAAGCTGTCCCTGACCTGCAGGGTCGAGGCCGTTTTGGGCATGAGCTGCATGAGCCCCTGGGCGCCCTTGGGAGAGACGGCCTTGTGGTTGAAGTTGGACTCGGCCTTGATGACGGCCTTCACGAGGGAGTAGTCGACCTTGTACTTGTCCGAGGCCTTCTGGATCAGGGGCCCGTACTTGGTCATGTCGATGCCCGCCTTGATGATCACCCGCCGCTCCTTGATCCAGAGCTTGTAGTCGGGGCTGGTGGGCAGGTTGGTGATGTGCATGACCCCGTTCTCGTCGGTGTAGCGGTAGATGTCGGCATGGGCCGGGAAAAGAACACCCAGCGTCAATCCGCACAACACCGCGGCAAGGAAAACGGGTTTTGCAAAAAGATTCATTCGTGGCACCGACGGGCAAGAAGCTTTCTACTTAATCGAATCTTTTACCAAAATTGAAGGGTGGCAGAAAGACCAAACTTTTGCGGCTCTTCACGCCCGATCAGAGTACAAGAACCATACCACCTCTATTGCTATCGGCATCCATTCCGATCTTCTTAACTTCTCAACTTCCTAACTTCCGTTCTTTCCCCTTCCCACCCAGCCTTTCATGCTCCCCGTGACCCCCAGCAGATCCACGAGGGCCTGGAACCACGTGTCGGGCAGAATCCTCAGCCGCGGGATCAGGTGAACCGTCCAGGGGCGCTTCGGGGAATACCGGCCCTTTTTCAGCGCCGATTCCACGATGGCCTCGGCGATCACGTCGTGATCCTTCAGCAGCGGCGCGATCAGGTTGCCGAGAAACCCGAGTTTCGCCCCCTCGAACATGCCCTTGGCGATGTAGCTCGGGTGGATGGAGGACCACTTCACACCCCTCTTCCCCCGCTCCCAGGCCTCGAAACGCAGCGACTCCGTGAGGCCCCAGACGGCCCACTTCGTGGCGGCGTACATGGAAAGCGACGGCACGCCGAGGGTCGCCGAGGCCGAGGAGATGTTCACGATGTGGCCGCTGCCTCGCTCGTACATGGCGGGAAGAAAGGCCTTGATCGTGTAGATCATGGAGGTCAGGTTGACGGCGATCGTCTTCTCCCAGGCCTCGTCCGGCCGCTCCAGGAAATCCCCGCCCATGACGTAGCCGGCGTTGTTGATCAGGATGTCCACCGAGCCCATCTCCGCGGCGGCCGTCCCGGCCAGATCGTAGACGCGGGCCTTGTCGGTCACGTCGCATACATGGGCGAACACCCTGCCGCCCATGGCCTCCAGCTCCTTTCTCGCCCCCTCCAGCGCGGCGGCGTTGAGGTCCCAGAGGGTGACGGCGCAGCCCTCCCGGATGAGCCTCCGGGAGGTGGCGAGGCCGATCCCCATGGCGCCGCCCGTGACAACGGCTCCCTTGCCCCTCAGATCCATTTCTATGCCCTCCTTCCCGGGTTCACGACCCCGACCCCCGATGATCAGAAAAAAACCTTAATGATATTGGCCCGATTGCCGATAATATCCTCAAAAGACCGGCCGCGTTTCCTGCCGGGTCCCCTTTAGCGGCGCAGAGGGCCGATCCGGCCTGCCCCGCGCAGGGAAACGGCACAAGGAGCGAACATGAGCGAACGAGTCAACGTGATCTTCTCGGGGACGAACAAGAATTTCCTCTATAACTGCGAGATCCCCACCTCCGTTCTTCCCCGCAATGGAGACCGGATCTGCCTGAGCATCCCCGGCCACAGCAACATCCACTGCTACGTGGAAGACATGGAGTGGCAGTACGCCGAACTCAACAAGAAGATCGACACCTCCATCGTGGCAAAGGTCAAGATCCTGCAGGAGGACTGAACCCGGACGAAGTCCCCGCCCCCGGCGTCGCCCCCTGCCGGGCCGACCGGCATCTAGAGCCGGCGCACGATCATCTGGATCAGCGTCGCCAGGAGAAGCAGCACGGCGTAGACCTGACCGATCAGCAGGATCTGCCCGGTCGAGAGGATCTCCGCCATCCCCAGGACGATCACGACCGCAAAGAATACCAGCCCCCCCACGATCATCCAGTAGGCGAACTTCGCATTTTTCAGCCATTCACGCGCGCGTTCGTCCATCACAGGACCCTTGTCGATCCGTGCGTTGAGAGTTGACAGCCCCCCCTCTTTCCCCTAGAAAGGTTCTCATGGAACGATGGCACGGGGCGATGCTGGTTTGTGCGTTTCTGCTCGCGGGGTGCGCGGGGTTATTCTTCGAGGAGCCCGTCATCACCCTCAAGGAAATCCACGTGCAGCAGCTCTCCCTGACCGACGCGTCCCTCGTCTTCGTGGCCGAGATCCGCAACCCCAACGGGTACGAGCTCCGGCTGAAGTCGCTCGACTACACGGTCCACCTCGGCGGGCGCGAGGCCGGGGGCGGCTCGCTCGTGAAGGTGGTCTCCGTCCCCGCGTCCTCCTCGGCGCCGGTCGAGATCCCCGTCACGGCCCGTTTCGGAAGCCTGGGCGGCGTGGCACGGCTCTACATCACCGGCAAGGAGCTCGCCTACCGCATCGAGGGCAGGGCCCTCGTGAAGGCCGGCCTGTTCGACCGCACCGTCCCCTTCTCGCGCACCGGCGTCCTCTCACCCTCAAAACCCGGAAGTTAAGAAGCTGAGAAGTTAGGAAGCGCGGAAAGGCTGCTCTTTTTTTTCATCCCCCAGTTCCCAAATTCACAATTTCGCAGCTTCCCAGCTTCATATTTCAAAGGTGTCCCCCATCGCCGGCACCCGCGTCACGAAGCCCAGTTTCTCCTTCACCTGCCTTTCGAACTCCAGGGCGCTCGCCTCCTCGCCGTGGACGATGAAGACCTCGGGCTTGTTTCGGAACAGGCCCAGCCACTCCAGCAGCTCCTCCTGGTCGGCGTGCGCTGAGAAGCCGCCGATGGTGAAGACGCGGGAGCGGACGGCGACCCTGTCGCCCAGGATGTTGACCTCCCTGGCCCCGTCGACGATCATCCGCCCGAGGGTGCCGCGGGCCTGGAAGCCGACAAAGATGACGCTGCACTCGGGGCGCCACAGGTTGTGCTTGAGGTGGTGGCGGATGCGCCCGCCTTCGCACATCCCGCTTCCGGCCAGGACGATGACGCCCGAGGGGATCTGGTTGATCTTCATGGACTCCTGCGGCGATGGGGTGTAGTGGACGCGGACGGTCTTCCGGGCCTTCGTGCCGAAGAGTTTCTTCGCCTCCTCGTCGAAGAGCTCGGGGTGAGCGAAGTAGACCTTGGTGGCCTCCTCGGCCAGGGGGCTGTCGATATAGATGTCCAGCGGCACGGGGAGGCGCCCCTCGCGGACGAGCTTGTTGAAGATGTAGAGCAGATCCTGCGTGCGGCCCACCGCGAAGGCGGGGATGAGCACCTTGCCGCCCCGCTTGAAGGTCGTCCGGACGGCGTCGGCAAGCTCCTCGAGGCTGTCCGCGACCCCCTTGTGCCGGCGGTTGCCATAGGTGGACTCGACGACGACGTAATCCGCCGCGGCCGCATGCTGGGGGTCCTTCACGATGGGGTTGCCCTTCTTGCCGATGTCTCCGGAGAAGAGGATCTTCCTCTCGGGGTTGTCCCGGTACCAGAGCTCCAGGGTGCCCGACCCGAGGATGTGCCCCGCGTCGCAGAAGCGGTAGCGGATGAGGCTGTCCAGGGCGTAGGTCTCGTCGTAGTGTTTCTTCTCGAAGAAGGGAATGGAGGCGATGGCGTCCTCGACGGTGTAGAGGGGCTCGACGGGCGTTTCGATGCCCGCCCGCAGGTTCTTCTTCGTCATCCACCGGGCATCCATCTCCTGGATGTGGGCCGAATCGGCCAGCATGACACGCGAGAGCTCCGCCGTGGCGGCGGTGGTGATGATCTTCCCCCCGAAGCCCTCCCGCACGAGGCGCGGGACAAGCCCCGTGTGGTCGATGTGGGCATGGGTGAGAAAGACGACGTCGACGGCCTTCGGTTCGAACGGGAAGGGCTTGCGGTTGAGCGCGTCGGAATCGAGGCCCTGGTGCATCCCGCAGTCCACGAGAAACTGCAGGCCGTTGACGGAGAGGTGGAAGCACGAACCCGTGACTTTTCGCGCCGCGCCGAGGAAGGTGATCTTCATGGGGACGCCTCGCATTCTTTCGCAGGAGTTGGGGGACCGGCCGATCGGTGGACAACTACGCATTCATATACTAAAGTGACAGGGAGGCGCAACAGAATAACAGGGCCGGGAAGGCGGCATGAAAAAGGATCGGAGAAACACGGGGGCCATGGACGTGAAAGCGCGCTGGGACCGCCTTGCCAGGCACTACGGCCTCGTCGAGCGGCTCTCCGAACGATACCTCCGGGCCTGGCGCAGCGTGCTCTGGAAGCGCGCGTCGGGGAGGATTCTCGAGATGGGCGCAGGGACAGGGCTGAACCTTCCCTATTACCCCGCAGGCGCCGACATCACGGCCTGCGATGTCTCCGGGGGCATGCTCGGCAAGGCCGTCGAGCGGGCCCGCGAGGGAAACGTCCGCATCCGGTTCTGCGAGGCCGACATCTGCCGCCTGCCCTTCCCCGACGGCGCCTTCGACACCGCCGCGGCGACCTTCGTCTTCTGCTCCCTGGCCGATCCCGTCCCATGCCTGCGCGAGATGGGGCGCGTGACGAAGGCGGACGGTCGCGTCCTCCTGCTCGATCACGTGCGGATCGACCGCCCCGTCATCGGGCCCCTCATGGATCTGCTCAACGCCGCGACGGTGCGGTTCGCCGGCGAGCACATCACCCACCGGACGGAAGAGCTGACGCGCGCCGCGGGTCTCGAGATCCTGGAGAGCCGCGGGCTCGGCTTCATGGGGATCATCCGCTTCATCGCCGCACGGCCCTCACCGGGCAGAAGTTGGGAAGTCGGAAAGGTCAGAAGATGAGAAAAGGCAAAAGAGAAGAGGCAGCCGCAGGGCCGTGAGCTTCAAGGCCGGAAGCGGCGGCAGGGATGTTCTTGACAGTAGGGAAATGCCTCCTTAGACTTTTTCCATCGACAATCCCCCGGGAGCGCATGGCCCCGGAGAGGAGCGGATCATGAACACCTTCAAGAAGGCGGCCGTCCGGATCTACGACGACGCCAAAAAGGAAAAGCGCCTCATCGAGGGCCGCACCCTCGACGAGCTCAAGCGGATCGCCCTGCGTCACGAGGGCGTGATCCAGACGCAGGTGGGGTCCGTCGCCGCGGACTCCGAGCCCATGAGCCGCTCGGCCCCCCACACGCGCAACAGCGTGGACCACCCCTTCGGAGAGCCCGAGGAGCGGCTCGCACGGCAGGCGGAGGAGCGCCTCGCGAAGGAAAAGATCGTCTGCCTCGACACGATGGTGGGCGACGGCCGCGACGGGGTCACGGCGCGGTTCATCCTGCCCGAGCCCTATGCCCAGATCGCCTATGGGCTCAAGCTGCTGCTCGACACCCCCGCGGCGCGGGTCGTCGAGGATCCCACGTACACGGTGATCTTCTTCACCGACGAGGCCTTCGAGCCCAACAAGAAGAAACGGCTCGTCGACAAGGACATCACCGTGCGCCTCTGGATGGGGGACAAGCGGGGCGAGCAGGTCAAGATCTGCCGCAACACGATCTACCTCGGCGAGGGCAAAAAGGGGGTCTTCATGTTCGAGGACTGGCGGGTGAAGGCCATCGACCGGACGGGAATCTTCCTGCACGCCGGCGCCCGCAGGGACTGGCTCTGGATTCACGACCTGGAGACGGACCGGCCGGAGCTGACGGAAACGGTCACGGCCATCTCGGGCCTCACCGCGACGGGGAAGACGACGACCCTGTGCCGGCGCCTCGCGCGCCTGCCCCGGGAGAGCTCCGAGATGATCGGGGACGACGGGGGGGTTTTCGGCTTCGACGGCAGCTACGCCGCCTTCGAGATCGGGGGGCTCTACGTGAAAACGGAGGGCCTCGACGAGAGCCAGCCCGAGATCCTGCGGGCCGCCGAGTCGAGGGACGCCTTCCTCGAAAACGTGGCCATCACGAAGTATCCCTACATGCCCGACTTCAAGGACACCCGCAAGACGGGCAACGGCCGGGCCGTCGTGACGAGGGAGAAGCTCGAGATCGCAAGCGCCGGGCTTCGCGCCGACCGGCTGAACTCGATCGTCATGCTCACGCGCAACCCGCTGGCCAACGTGATCAGCAAGCTCACGCCCGAGCAGGCCGTCATGATGTTCATCTACGGCGAGTCCATCGAGAGCTCGGGCGGCAACCCCGAAGAGGCGGGGAGATTCAAGCGCGAGTTCTTCCTCGACCCCTTCATGGCGGGCGACCGGCTCGAGCACGCCATGATCTTCTACGAGATTCTCAAGAGGAGCCGCATCAAGTGCTACCTCGCCAACACGGGGACGATCGGCCAGGACGAAGAGAAGGTGACGCTGCGGCAGTCCCTGGCGGCCTACAACGACATGCTCCGGTACCAGCTGCGATTCAGCTCCGAGCCGGATTACCTGGGGCTGCACTATCCGATCAAGTGCGACCGCGCGAACCTGGACCTGATGATCGCCCACCGGCTCTTCCCGGACCGGGAGCTGCTCAGAAAGAAGCTCGTGGACTTCTTCCGGGGCCGCGAGCAGTTCCTCGAGGAGTTCGAGGGCAAGTACGGCAAGATCCCCGAAGCGATCCGCGAGTCCGTCCCCCATCGCTACCGGGACATCACCGACAGCGAGCGGATCCCGGCGGAATAGCCGACAGAAGGTTCGAGGACCGAGGCACGAGGAGCAAGGAAAACCATAAACAAGAAAAAGCCGCTCCCTTTCGCGGGGGCGGCTTTGTTCACCGGGGCCGCGGAGACACGAAATGAGGGTTGATTTCCCGGCCGATTGACGATAGAAACTCCGTTCCACATCCGAGGTGAGTGCGAGTCATGGAGCGGCTGAGGAAAGGGTTCCGGTTTCTCGTCATCGGCCTCCTGCTCTTCGCGGGGGCGGCGGCCGTCTACCTCTCCACGGCCTTCTATCACGACGACGTGGCGGCGCTGCGAAGGAAGAACCCCGGAAAGACGGCCTTCATGGCCCACCGGGAAGCCCAGTGGGAGGCCAAGGGGCTCAAGAACCGGAAAATCCAGCACGTGTTCGTGCCCCTTTCTAAGATCTCTCCCTACGCGATGAAGGCCGTCCTCATCGCCGAGGACGACAAGTTCTACTCCCACGAGGGGTTCGACTTCGAGGCCATGCAGAAGGCCCTCGAGAAGGACCTCAAGCTGGGCAGGTTCAAATACGGCGGCAGCACGATCAGCCAGCAGCTGGCCAAGAACCTCTTTCTCTCCCCGTCGAAAAACCCCTTGAGGAAAATCAAGGAGGCCATCCTCACCTGGCGCATTGAAAACAACCTCTCCAAGCGGCGCATCCTGGAGCTCTACCTCAACGTGGCCGAGTGGGGCGACGGGATCTTCGGCATCGAGGCCGCCTCTCGGCACTACTTCGGAAAGTCCGCGGCGGAGCTCACGCCCATGGAGGCGGCGAGGCTTGCCGTCGTCCTTCCCAACCCGCTGAAGCTCAACCCCACGGGAACGTCGAAGTACGTGGAGAAGAGGGCCGAGATCGTCTACGGGATCATGGTGAGGCGGGGCATCGTGATCGAGGAGTTCGAGGACATCATGAAGGCGCCGCCCGACGGCCCCCCAGCCGAGACGGGCGCACCGAGGCCGCCCGGGCAGACGTCGGGCGCGGTCGACACGGCCGAGAAAAAGGACGCGGCACCGGAGAAGCCGGAGGCCGCCCCGGCGGCGCAGGCGAAGGCCCCATCCCTTCCGCAAACTGGACAAACCTGGGACAAGGCACCCCCGAGCGCACCGGCGCAGGAGAAGCGCTAGGTCACCGTTGCATTGCGCAGCCTCCGATGGTAACGTTGTGCTCTCGTCACCCGCCGCCCGGGAGAATGCGATGAAGCCTCCTGTTTACCCGATTCTGATGATCGTCCTGATGATGCTGATCGGCTGCACCCAGACGGCTGCCCGAACGACGGGCCTGAAGGACGGAAGGCTGCCGCCCTGCCCGGACAGGCCCAACTGCGTCTGCTCCCAGGACAGCTCGGAGCGGCACCGCATCGAGCCCCTGCGCTATGCGGTCACGCAGGCGCGGGCCCGGGAGAGGCTCCTCGAGGTCATCGGACGGATGAAGCGGACGACGATCGTGACGGCCGAACCCGGCTACATCCACGCCGAGTTCCGCACGGCGGTCTTCCGCTTCGTCGACGACGTGGAGTTCCTCTTCGACGATGCGGCCAAGCTCATCCACGTCCGGTCCGCCTCGCGGGTGGGGGTCTACGACTTCGAGGTCAACCGCAACCGGGTGGAGGACATCCGCAGGCGCTTCGCGGGGCCCGCATGAGCCCGGAAAGGAGGACCCCGGAAGCGAGACCGAAGGTGTCCGTCGTCATCCCCGTTCTGAACGAGGCCCACGGGCTGGACCCGCTTGTCGACCACCTCCGGCAGACAGCCCGGGACGTACCCATCGAGATCCTCATCGTCGACGGCAGCGCGGACGGGGGCTCGATCCGGACCGTCACCCGCGGGGGCGTGACCCTTCTCGTCGCGCCGGCCGGCAGGGCGCGCCAGATGAACGCGGGCGCCTCCAAAGCCGCGGGCGAGGCCCTACTCTTCCTCCACGCCGACACCCGCCTCCCGCCGGGGGCCTTCCGCCTCATCGGCGACACCCTCTCGGAAGGCCGTTGCGCGGCCGGCGCCTTCGACCTCCGGTACGACTCGGCGCGGCCGTCGATCCGGTTCATCGCCCGGGTGGCCTGCCTGCGCTCGCGGCTCACGCGGATCCCCTACGGAGACCAGGCCTATTTTTTCCGGAGGGATTATTTCGAGGCGCTCGGCGGATTCGCGGACATTCCCTTCCTGGAGGACGTGGAGATCATGCGCCGCATCAAGAGGCGCGGCGAGCGCATTTCCATCCTGCCCGCGCCTGTGGTAACATCGGCCCGGCGCCAGGAGCAGGAAGGCATCGTGGCCTGCACCGCGCGCAACGGGGCGGTCGTCGCCCTGTACCTCATGGGGGTCTCGCCCGGGCGGCTGGCGCGGTTCTACCGCAGGCACGGATGAGGTGACGGCATGGCGCAGGGACCGGGTGCGGCAGACGCGCGGGGAAGGCATCTCTGGAAGCTGGGCCTCTTCGCAGCCATCGTCCTGTCCATGGTCATCCTTGCGCGCGTCCTCGGGCTCGGGGAGCGGATCCAGGAGCTGCGCGAGTGGATCGCGGCCATGGGTCCGGTCGGGATGGCCGTGTACGTGGGCCTCTACATCGTCGCCGTCCTGGCGGCCCTGCCCGGACTGCCCGTCTCCATCGCCGGGGCGGCCATCTTCGGAGCGTTCCATGGGATCATCCTGGTGAGCATCGGCTCCACCCTGGGGTCGGGCCTCGCCTTCCTCACGGCCCGCTACCTCGCGCGCGACGCGGTGGGGCGCTGGCTTTCGGGCAGCGAGAAGTTCCGGCGGCTCGACCGGATGACGGAGAAGCACGGGGCCGTCATCGTCGCCGTCACCCGCCTCGTGCCCCTGTTTCCCTTCAACCTGCTCAACTACGGGTTCGGCCTGACGCGGGTGCCGTTCCGGACGTACCTCTTCTGGTCCTGGCTCTGCATGCTGCCCGGGACCGTCGTCTACCTCGTGGGAACCGACGCGCTCATCCGCGCCGTCACGACGGGGGAGATCCCCTGGGCCGCCGTGGGGGTGTTCGTCGTTGCGCTGGCCGTCGTGATCGGCGCCGTGCGGTTCGCGAAGGGGAGGCTCAAGGAATGAAGGGGGGAAACCCATGCTGCTCGCAGGCGACATAGGGGGCACCAAGCTCCGGTTCGGTCTCTTCACCCGGCAGCGGGGCCCGCGCCGACCCCTGGCGGAGGCCGTCTACCCGAGCGCCGAGCACGGCAGCCTGGAATCCGCCGTCCGGTGCTTTCTCGTGGGGACGGGACGGCGCCCCACACAGGCCGTACTGGCCGTCGCGGGCCCGGTGCTGGTCGGCACGGCGAGGATCACGAACCTCCCCTGGGTGATCGGCGAGTCCCGCCTGCGCAGGGCCTTTAAGCTCCGCTCGGCGACGCTGATCAACGACGTCGAGGCGATCGCCGCCTCCCTCCCCCTGCTGCGCAGGGCGGACCTCGTCTGCCTGCGGGAAGGGATGCCCGTGCGCCGCGGCAACCGGGCCGTCATCGCGCCGGGGACGGGGCTGGGCGAGGCGTTCCTCTGCCGGGACGGCAGGCGGTACCGCGCGTTTGCCTCGGAGGGGGGACACGCCGACTTCGCCCCGGGCACGCCGATCGAAGACGGGCTTCTCGCCTTCCTGCGGGCCCGCCACGGACACGTGAGCTACGAGCGGGTCTGCTCCGGGATCGGGATCGCGAACCTCTACCGGTTCCTGCGGGAGCAGGACCCCGGGCAAGAACCCCCGCGGCTCGCCGAGGCCCTCGCCCGGGTCGACGACCCGGTGCCCCTCATCGTCGAAAAAGCGCTTGACCCGGAAAATCCCTGTGATATCTGTGTCAGGGCTCTCGACCTGTTCGCCTCCATCCTGGGCGCCGAGGCGGGCAACCTGGCCCTGAAGATCCTGGCCACGGGGGGAGTCTACCTCGGGGGAGGGATCCCGCCGCGGGTTCTGCCGTTTCTGAGGAAAGGGACGTTCGCGGAGGCCTTTCTCCGGAAGGGACGGATGCGGGACCTCGTGGCGCGAATCCCCGTGCACGTGATCATGAACCCGAAGGCGGCCCTCATCGGGGCTGCCGCCCTGGGGCTCGGAGTCGAATCCAGAACAAGGAGCAGATCGTCCAGATGAACCAGACCGACACGCTGTGCATCAACACCATCCGCATGCTTGCCGTCGACGCCATCGAAAAGGCCAAATCGGGGCACCCGGGACTGCCGCTGGGGGCGGCGCCCATGGCCTACGTCCTCTGGACCCGGCACCTGCGGTTCAACCCGGCGAACCCCCGCTGGGCCAACCGGGACCGCTTCGTGCTCTCCGGCGGGCACGGCTCGATGCTTCTGTACGCGCTGCTGCACCTGACGGGCTACGAGCTTCCGCTCGTCGAGATCAAGAACTTCCGCCAGTGGGGAAGCCTGACGCCCGGCCACCCTGAGTGCGGGCACGACGGCGTCGAGGTCACCACGGGCCCGCTGGGACAGGGCATCTCGAACGCCGTGGGACTGGCCATCGGCGAGGCCCACATGGCGGCCCGCTTCAACCGCGACGGGTACCCCGTCGTCGACCACTTTACCTATGTCCTCGCCAGCGACGGCGACCTGATGGAGGGGGTGGCCAACGAGGCCTGCGCCCTGGCCGGCCACCTGGGCCTGGGAAAGCTCATCGTCCTGCACGACGACAACCGGATCTCGCTGGCGGGCACCACGGATCTCTCCTACACGGAAAACCAGGCCCAGCACTACGGGGCCTACGGCTGGCACGTCCAGACCGTCGTGGACGGCAACGATCTGACCTCCATCGACGCTGCGATCGAGGAGGCGAAAAAGGAGACCGCCAGGCCCTCCCTCATCTGCGTCAGGACGGTCATCGGATACGGGTCGCCCCACAAGCAGGGCAGCTACGAGGCCCACGGGGCGCCGCTTGGGCCCAGGGAGGCCGAGGAGACGAAGAAGAACCTCGGATGGCCCCTCGAACCGGCATTCCACGTGCCCGAAGAGGCGCTTAAGGTATTCCGCTGGGCCCAGTCCAGGGGCAAGCAGCTCGAGGGCCGGTGGAACGCCATGCTGGAGCGGTACGAAAAGGCCTTCCCGGAATTGGCCGACGAGTTCAAGCGGCGCAAGGCCGACCTGCTGCCGAAAGGCTGGGACCGGGGGCTCGCCGCCTACCCGGCGGGCAGATCCGTCGCCACGCGAAAGGCCTCCGAGGAGATCCTGCAGGTCCTCGGGAAGAACATCCCCGAGCTGATGGGCGGGACTGCGGACCTGAACAATTCGGTCTTCGCCTGGCTCAAGGGCATGGGTGACTTCCAGAGGACGGCGGAGAAGCCTGCGGGCGTGCAGGGTTCCGTCGGAGGCCCCTGGGGCTACGAGGGACGCAACATCCATTTCGGGGTCCGCGAGCACGCCATGGGCGCCATCGCCAACGGCCTCGCCGCCTACGGCGGGATCCTGCCGTTCACGGGAACCTTCTTCGTCTTCTCCGACTACATGCGGCCGC
>JGI11944J13513_1000557_pt1 | contig 34862 bp, 30 predicted proteins | sample TerdegcoTASludge_FD_13513 | JGI IMG/M metagenome (IMG submission 13513) | reverse complement strand
CGCGCCATCGCCGGCATCGAGCAGCACCGGAGGAACCAGCCGTGACCCGACCATTCGACCTGATGCGCCGCATCCGTGCTGGCGTGGTATCCGTGCTGCTGCTCAGCGCTACGGGCAGCTACGCCCTCAACACCGCCACCGTCATCGGCTCGGTGGCATCGCCCGACTGCCTCGAATACCGCGTCGTCGGCATCTGCTACTGGCTCTACTGCACCTGGACGGGCTGCACGGTGCGCACGTCCACCAAGGTTCGCCACTACGTTCCCGATGCAGTCGTCTCCAGCTACAGCAACACCGGCGAGAACCCCTGGGTCGAAGTCCGGGCGATGAGCACGCCCAACCCGTCCGCCCAAGCGGGCGGCGACGGAACCACGAACGAGGATCACGAAAACAACCTCGCCAAGTTCAAGAACGCCGACGTGATCGGCCACCCTGGCGTCGAGGTGTTCAACCAGTTCGTCTCGTCGTCGGGCTACTTCTGTGAGGGCGCGGGCACGGCGTTCATGCCGTACTTGCTCAGCACCCTGGATACGCTGGCCTGGCGCTACAACGTGCCCGAGATGGCCTACCCGGAAGCGCTGATTCCGGGCCGGCGCGAAGTCGGCGCCCGTACCACGATGAATCTCTGGGGCAACGTGTATCCCCGTGGCGGCTTCCTGCACCAGACCGACGACTTCAAGGCCGGCGCAGTGGTAGCCCAGCGTGCGGGCGATGTGGTCACTCGCCGGGGGCAGATCCACGTCTATCAGCCGTTGCTTGCCAACTCCCGCGACGGCTACTGGCCGGCCGGCGCGCTGATGGAGGGCGATGCCTCCACCGGCAAGTGGCAAGAACTCACCCCCGTCTTGTCGTCGTCCTGCACGGTCTTTCCGCGCAGCGGCTTCCTTACCCAGGCGCAGCAAGGCGACTACGCATGGGCGCTGTGGCGGCCGTATGCCTGCTGCGAACGCCGGGGCCAGGTGTTCCTGGGCAGCGTCGATTTCCTCTGAGGTGGTGCCATGAAGTTCCGTCCCGCATTCAATCCGCTCTGCCGCCGGGCACGTCGCACGAAGATCGTCCTGGCGCTGGCCGGCGCACTCGCGCTGGGCAGCGGCGTGGCCTGGGGTCAACTGGGATACCAGACCAGCGGCAGCGTCATCGGCGATGACGTCATGTACTCGATCGGTGGCGGCAACGCCGTGTCGATGGGCCGTGCGGCCGGCATGCGCTCTCTCGGTGTCGGCGTGGGCTGGAACAGCAACTTGATCTGCGGCGACATGAGCATCCAGACCACGTTGAGGAACCAACTCAACGGCATCACCAACGGCTTCCAGCAAATCATGTCGTCGGTGATCCAGAGTGCCACCAGTGCGGTGGCATCGTTGCCTGCGCTGATCATCCAGCGGGCCGATCCCGGTCTGTACAACCTGCTCACCAATGGCGTGCTGCAGGCGCGACTGGATTTCGACCGCAGCAAGCTGACGTGCCGTGCCATGGCCGAGAAGATGGCCGAAACGGCGGGCGGCCAGCTCGGCTGGAGCCAGATGGCCGAAGGGCTGGCGCTGCGCGATGCCGTGTCGAGCACGGATGCGGTCTCGGCCATCGAGCAGGCCGAGACGCGCCGCGGCAATGACGGCGTGCCGTGGGTCGGGGGCAGCAACGCGGGCGGCTCCGGCCAGCCCGCGATCAGGGTCGTCGGCGATGTCACCCGCGCTGGCTACAACCTGGTCAACGGCCGCGGCGTGACCGACACCTCGTCTATCGCGCCGGCCAGTTGCAGCAGCCTCTCGTGCCAGACCTGGGCCTCGCCGCAGGCCGCCGTCGAATGGGCCACGCGCGTGCTCGGCGAGAAGGAGCAGCGCACGTGCGATGCCTGCACCAAGACCGAGACGACGCCGGGCGTCGGGCTCACGCCGCTGATCCAGGAGGAGTACGACGCGAAGCTGCAGGCGCTCCAGGACCTGGTGACCAAGGCCAAGAACACGACGCCCGAGAACCTGCGCGAGGCCGGCAGTGCGTCGCTGCCCATCACGCGCGGCGTGATCGAGGCGCTGCGCGACGAGCCCGACCAGCACCTGCTGTCGCAGCGCCTGGCGTCCGAGGTCGCGCTGGCGTCCGTGCTGGAGAAGGCGCTGCTGCTGCAGCGCACGCTGCTCACGGGCAAGAAGGAGCCCAACGTCGCGGCGAACGAGCTTGCCGTGGAGGCGGTGAACCACGAGAGCGACACGCTCGACCGCGAGATTCGCAACCTCAAGACCGAACTGGAGCTGCGGCGCGAGCTGGCGAACAACTCGCCCATGGCGATCATTCAGCGCCACGGCACGCGCGCGGCCGGCTCGCGCGGCATCTACGAGGGCGATCCTGTGCCGGATCGCCTCGACCAGCTCCAGAAGGGCAATCCGGGGAGTCGGCCATGAGCCCGGGGCGCATGGCCTGGCGGCAAAGTAGAGCCGGTCTTCGCTGGTTGTTCAGCCGGCGCGCGGCGAAAACGCTGCTGTGGCTGGTGCTGATCGTTGCCGCCGCCGCGGGGGCGAACGTCGCGGGCATCTACCTGGTCGGCAGCGTTGCAGGCTGGGAACGGTGGCTGGCGGCCTCCGCAGGGCATTTCTTCATCTGGCGGCTGTGCGTGTACGCGGCAACGGCCTATGGATGGTTCTGGATGCGCCGCCGGGTGCTGGCCCGCGAAGACCAAAGCGGGACAGATGGGCAGGCACGGCGCCGGCTGATCCGCACCGAGGTCGCCGGCGTCGTCGCCATCGTCGCACTGGAAACCAGCCTGTTGATGCAGGCCGCTTGAGGGGAGATCGGGGCCATGACGCTCTTCACGACCGACTATCTGGAGTACTACCTCACCCTCGTGTCCTGGATCGTCAACAACGGCATCTGGGCCGTGCTGGTGTCCAGCGGAGTGTTTGCGCTGCCTTTCGTCGCCATCGTCGTGCAGGAGTGGCTGAAGGCCCGTGCGGAAGGCGCTGACGAGGGCAACAAAGGCGTCCTGAGTGCCGCCCGTATCGAGAACCGGGTGTTCGTCGCGATCGTGGTGGTGATGTTCGCGGGCATTCCGTTCATCGACGTGGACCTCAGCACCATCCAGTACGACAGCTCGCGCTCGGCGCAGTGCCAGGTCAGCGTGCCGCAGCCCACGGAAACCGGCTGGTCGCAGTCTTTCAGCACCATCAACAATCAGTCGGCGAAGGTGCCGGTCTGGTGGGCCTTCATGCACGCGCTCTCGCGCGCCGTCACGAGCGCCTCGGTAGCGGCGATCCCGTGCGGTACGGACCTGCGGCAGATGAGGATGGAGATCGACGCGACGCGCATTGACGACCCGGTACTGGCTCAGGAAGTCGCGGACTTCTCACGGGATTGCTATGGGCCTGCGCGGGCCAAACTGTTCATGCAGCGCCCGGATCTCGATGAGCAGCAGATGCACGACGTGACCTGGATCGGCTCGCGCTTTTTCACGGACACGGGTGGCTACTACGACAGCTACCGCTCCAGCACGGCGCGCGAAGCCTGGCCCTACGACGACACCCGCGATGCTGGCCTCGCGCAGGTTGCCAATGGCGGCGGTTATCCGACCTGCAGGGAGTGGTGGGCCGGTGGCAGCAACGGCCTGCGGGCACGCCTGCTGGGTCAGGTGGACCCGAGCCTGCTGAGTCGCCTGGCGGGCTGGGCCGGGTTCCTGAGCCGGGCCGAGGTGGACGATTCGGTGATCCGCGCCATCGCGTCACCGCGGCAGCAGAAACTGAACCAGGGCAGCGTCTATACGGACTACGGCGGCCAGATCGACAAGACCCTGCCGAACATCGTGACGCGCGCCACGGGCGACGTCGGAATGGCAGTCGGCGCGATCGCTGCGTTTCCCGCCATGGACGTCGTGCGCCAATCCCTGCCCATGGTGCTCGCCTTGCTGAAGATGGCGCTGGTCATCTGCATCCCGCTCGTGCTGGTCGTGGGCACCTATGACCTGAAGACGGTCGTCACCGTCAGCGTTGTGCAGTTCGCGCTGTTCTTCACGGACTTCTGGTTCCAGCTCGCACGCTGGATCGATTCGACGATTCTGGACGCGCTTTATGGCTGGGGCTTCGGTTGGAACCGGCCGCACACCAACTTCGACCCGCTGGTGGGGTTGAACAACGCCTTCGGTGACATGCTCCTGATGTTCATCACGGGCACGATGTTCATCGTGCTGCCTACCTTCTGGATCATGGCCTTGGCTTGGGCGGGCGTTCGCGCCGGTAACGTGCTGCAAGGCCTCTCTGGTGCCACTGGCGATGCCAAGGCTGCCGGTGGGAAGGGAGGAAGTATCGCGATCAATGCAGTGTCGAAGAAGTGATCATTGCTAGTCGTCCTCGACATGAGGATCAATGCGAAAACCGTCGTAGGTGTACAGGCCGAACCCGGCTGGTCCGTTTCGCCATTCTGGCTCGGGCAACTCCTCGCCCAGGTCGGCGTTGCGGGCCATCCAGGCAACGACCATGACGCACACCAGCAGCAGAGCCAGCCAGAAGGTGGTGTACAGCAGCACCCCGAGCGCGGCCAGCTTGAGCACCCACACGAGCACGACAGCGCCAGCTACCGGCACTCCCTTGGAGATCAACCAGTTCGACGCCCGCCGTTCGCCGCGCGCATAGGCACGCCATCCGTGGCCAAAGGCGCGGCCGAGGCGTTCTGCGGTGCTGGTGCGGGTCGTCGCGTTCATGGTCGTCTCCTGCTGCTGAGGAATGCCTATTCCAGTTTGCTCCACTTCATTCGGTTTGCGGCTTCAATGTGTTTTCTTGCTGCTTCAGGACGCTTCGTCATCCGGCCCCACCGGGCCGGGGTCGGGTTCCACGCCAATGCGGTAGGTGGCAACGAACCGCGGCCAGTCCAGATGGTCCACCAGGTCGATGTCCTCGATGACGCCAACCTTCGGTCCCGCACGCTCGAACAGGGCGATGCTCTTGGCGGGATAGTTGTTGCGCGACGGATAGAGCACCCCGTCGAACAGCGCCTGGCCGTCATCTCCGAGCATCGCATGCACCTGGGCGGACACCTGCTGCGTGTGCGTGTAGTCGCGGCTGGCCAACTGCTCCAGGTTCAGGCCGAAGTAGCCCGCCATGACGCCCGGCGCCGTGAGATCGGCCAGAAGCACGTCGTCCATCACGCCTACTGCGCGCACCATCCGGGCTTGGACTTCTTTCAGCGCGATCGAGCGTTGCGTGTCCGCAAGCCACTGGTGCTTGTGAAACACCGACTCCATCAGCGCCGTGGGCAGGTCGCGCCCCAGGTAGAGCACGCCGTAGGCCCCTGCCGGGTCATCGTAGCGATTCGTGCTGCTGTGGCCATAGTACAGCGGGCTGCCCCGATAGACGACGCGGCTCACATGCTGGAGCAGTTCACCGGCATCGATCAGGAACGAAGGCAGCTCGTGGTTCATGGCGGTCTCGCCTCAATGCACCTGCACGCCCAGCACGTTGAACACGGCCTCGGCCACGTCATCGATCGTGCCATGCGTCACCGCATCCACCGGCGAGCGACCGCCCAAGCCTTCGAGCGGTTCGGACAGCGCGCGGTAGATCGTCCAGTGGTCGATGCCCTCGACCTCCTGAAGCACGGCTTGGGTCAACTGCTGCTTCACCGGGTCGAGCTGCCAGTCGGGCAGCTTCTGGCCGCGCGCTCCCACGTTCAGCGCCAGCAAGCGACGGGCAAGAATGTCCTTGTAGATCTGCTGGCGCGACTTGTCCGCCAACTTGGCGTACTCGGGGATCGGCAGGTTGTGCGGCTGGTTGAAGGCCTCCAGCAGCACGGCGCGGCCTCGCTGGACGTCGGTTTCAGTCGGTGCCCAGCGCGTGTCGGCGCGCAGCGCGGCCGCCTTGCGCTCCAAGGCCTGCGCCACCGTTTTGCCTTCGAGGTTGGCGGGCAGCTTCACCGCTTCCACGCGCTCATGAATGAACGCCTGCAACTCGGCCGCGAAAGCCGGGGCATTGCGGATTTCGACGGTATCCGCGAAACGGCGCACATCCTCCACGGTGACGCGCGGCAGACGGTCGGCAATGAACTCGATCGCAGTGGGCATGGTCAGCTCCCAAGTAGGTTTGAGACAGGGTTCACTCTAGTCGCCTTTGTCGCACTTGTCAACTTAGTCGCCTGAGCGGGAGCCTACCTGGCGGTGTAGCGTCCCGGCAGCATAGGCCGGGGCCAGCGCCAAGTCGCCGTCCAATCCATTCGTGCGAGTTCCACATTGACGCTGGAGCCGCAGCCCGGGTCCCGCTATACCGAAACGGTTAAAGGCCAAAGGGTCGAAACGGCAAGGGAATGGGGCGCAAGGGGAAAGGCCCTACCTCGAAAAGGCCAAAAGGCCTCCCGCCCGGCCCGCCATCAGGACACCGACATGCTCTCCCTGTTCCAGCGAAAACGGCCCCCGGTCGCTGCCGCGCCGTCGCCAGCCCCCGCCACCGGCCTCCCGAAAGGGTTGATGCGGCCGGAGTCGGCCGCATCGCTGCTGGCCACCCCGCGCCGGCAGAAGCTGATGGAACACATCTGGCAGCGCACCTCGCTCTCGCGCAGGCAGTTCGCCACCCTGTACCGCACGCCACTGGAGCGCTACGCCGAACTGGTCCAGGCTTTCCCGGCCTCCGAAGCGCACCACCACGCATATCCGGGCGGCATGCTCGACCATGGCCTGGAAATCGTCGCCTACAGCCTGAAGCTGCGGCAGTCCCATTTGCTGCCCATCGGGGCCAGCCCCGAAGACCAGGCGGCGCAGGCCGAAGCCTGGACTGCGGCCGTCGCTTATGCCGCGTTGCTCCATGACATCGGCAAGGTAGCGGTCGATCTGCACGTCGAGCTGGCCGACGGCAGCACCTGGCACCCGTGGCACGGCCCGCTGCGTCAGCCGTACCGCTTCCGCTACAACCCCGACCGCGAGTACCGGCTCCATAGCGCCGCGACAGGCTTGCTCTACCAGCAACTGCTCGATCGCGATCTGCTGGACTGGCTCAGTGGCTATCCATCCCTGTGGGCGCCGCTGCTCTACGTCCTGGCCGGGCAGTACGAGCACGCCGGGGTGCTGGGCGAGCTGGTCGTGCAGGCCGACCGCGCCTCTGTCGCCCAGGAGCTGGGCGGCGATCCGGCCCGCGCCATGGCCGCGCCCAAGCACTCGCTCCAACGCAAGCTGGTCAACGGGCTGCGCTACCTGCTCAAGAAAGCGCTGAAACTGAACCAGCCCGAAGCCTCCGATGGCTGGCTCACCGAGGACGCGCTGTGGCTGGTGAGCAAGACGGTATCGGACAAGCTGCGCGCGCACCTGCTGTCCCAGGGGGTCGATGGCATCCCTGCGAACAACACCGCGGTGTTCAATGTGCTCCAGGACCACGGCATGTTGCAGCCGACGGCCGACGGCAAGGCGATCTGGCGCGCGACCGTGACCAGCTCGACCGGCTGGTCCCACTCGTTCACCCTGTTGCGGCTGGCACCAGCGCTGATTTGGGAGCCTGGCGAGCGGCCGGCGCCGTTCGCGGGGACGGTGGCGATCGATACGACAGCGGCCGACAAAGATGCCGATGCCTCGGTGCAATCGGCAGCAATCGCGGCAACGCCTCCTGCCGAAGAGCAGCAGTCCGCTCCATGGACGGACGCTGGCGGCGCCGCTGCCCCGGTTCACCCGTCCGCTGCCCGGGCCGTGCCCGATGTCATGGAAGACATGCTCGCGATGGTGGGAATGGGTGATTTGCCTGGCATCCGGCAGGATGCAGAAGCCGTCTCGGTCGAAGCGCCTGCCGCAGCCCCCGAAATTCCTGCATCGTCCGTGGCGAAGCCACTGCCTCCAGCGCCCGCGCCTACGTCCGCGCAGCCATCCGGCAAGCACTTCATGGCATGGCTGCAACAGGGCGTCGCCTCGCGGCGGCTCATCATCAACGACGCCAAGGCGCTCGTGCATACCGTGGGCGACACCGCCTACCTGGTCAGCCCCGGCGTCTTCCAGCGTTACGCGCAGGAGCACCCGCAAGTTGGCACGCTGGCGAAGCAGGAAAGCCAGCAGGATTGGCAATGGGTACAGAAGCGTTTCGAGCGACTGCAACACCATCGCAAGCATCCCAACGGCCTGAACATCTGGACCTGCGAGGTGACGGGGCCTCGCAAATCCCGCCGCCTCCACGGCTACCTGCTGGACGATGCGCGCCTGCTGTTCGCCGACACGCCGCCGAACAACCCTTACCTGACACTGGTGCAAGAGAAGTGACGAAAACCGCAGCGCCACGTTCCCGGTGCGCGCTGCAACCGCTACCGACTCATTTCGCGCCTGCTTTCTTCCGCGGCTCGGCCTTCTTCTTTGGAGTGCCGATCAGCTCCTCGCTGTAGCGCAACGAATCGACCACCAGTGAAAACGCCGGCGACGGTTGCCGGTGGCCGGGGTCGTACAGGAAGTGTCCTGAGAACGGCTCACACCAGTCCTCCAGCACATGCACTAGGCGACCTTCCTCGATGTGCAGCGCGAACTCCTCTTCGGGAAGCGGGTAATGCCCAACGCCGATGGCGTGCTAAGAAACTGAGGGCGAGTTCGCCGGTGGCACCCGAAATGAAGCAGATACCGCCGGCCTTCACGCTAGTAGCTGGATTACGTTGTGACCGCCGGCATGGATGGACGCCCGCGACGGCGTAGCTCCCACTGCTTGACGAGCGCGTATATCGCCGGGATGACCGCCAACGTCAAGACAGTCGAGGACACCATGCCGCCCACCATCGGTGCGGCGATCCGGCTCATCACCTCACTGCCCGTGCCAGACCCCCACATGATCGGCAGCAGGCCCGCCATGATCGCGACCACGGTCATCATCTTGGGCCGAACACGTTCGACAGCGCCCTCCATGATTGCCTCGTACAGATCGGCGACGCCTGCATCGCGGCCAACAGCCTGCCTGCGTTCGCGGACCTCCTTCCATGCATGATCGAGGTAGATCAGCATGATCACGCCTGTCTCGGCCGCAACGCCGGCGAGCGCGATGAAGCCGACTGCTACCGCAACGCTCATCTGATAGCCCAACCACCACATCAACCAAACGCCGCCCACCAGTGCGAAGGGCACGGACAACATCACGATCAATGTCTCCGACAAACGGCGGAAGTTCAGGTAGAGCAGGACGAAGATCAGTGCAAGGGTCACCGGCACCACGACCTTCATCTTCTCCTTGGCGCGCTCCATGTTCTCAAACTGTCCGCTCCAGGTAGCGTAGTAGCCCTGCGGAAACTCGACTTCTTCGGCCACTGCCTGCTGAGCGCGTTTGACGAAGGCTCCGATGTCGGGCTCACGCGTATCGACATATACGTAGGCGGCCAGTAGCGCATTCTCGGTACGGATGCCAGGCGCTCCGCGTGTTAGACGCACGTCTGCCACTTGGCCGAGCGGAATCGGGCCGTTCATGGTTGGCACGTAGACGTCGGAGCCCATCCGCGACGGATCGTCGCGCAGCCCTCGGGCGTAGCGCACCGACACGCCGTAGCGCTCCAGCCCCTCTACCGTGGTGGTCACCGTCTCGCCACCCAGTGCGGTGGCGATCACGTCCTGCACCATGTTGATGGTGAGCCCATACCGGGCGAGCTGATCACGCCGAGGCACAATGTCCACGTAGTAGCCTCCGGCCACGCGCTCGGCATAAGCGCTGCTCGCACCCGGCACCTTGCGCACGACGGCTTCCACCGCCTGGGCCATCTTCTCCAGTGTTTCCAAGTCCTTGCCAAACACCTTCACGCCCACCGGTGTGCGAATACCAGTTGAGAGCATGTCAATGCGGGCCTTGATCGGCATCGTCCACGAGTTCGCCAGTCCCGGGAATTTAAGCGCGGCATCCATTTCAGCGATCAGCTTGTCGGTCGTCATGCCGACACGCCATTGATCCTGCGGCTTGAGATTGATGATGGTCTCGAACATCTCCAGGGGCGCCGGGTCGGTCGCCGTGCTGGCACGACCGGCCTTGCCGTAGACCGATTCCACTTCAGGAAAGGTCTTGATGATGCGATTGGTCGTGGCCAGTAGGCGTCCGGCCTCGGTAACCGACATACCCGGCAGCGCCGCTGGCATGTAGAGCAGCGTGCCCTCGTTGAGCGCCGGCATGAACTCCGAGCCGATCTGGCGCGCGGGGATGATCGTCGCGACCATCGCAAGAATGGCCAGCAGAAGTGTGACGCCTTTGAAACGCAGTACCGCCTTGATGATCGGTCGATACAGCCAGATCAACAGCCTGTTCACCGGATTCCTAGCCTCGGGCAGGATACGACCGCGCACGAAGAACAGCATCAACACTGGCACCAGCGTCACCGACAGCAAGGCGGCGCCGGCCATGGCGAAGGTCTTGGTGAAGGCGAGAGGTGAGAACAAGCGGCCTTCCTGGCCCTCAAGCGCAAACACCGGTAGGAAGGAGACCGTGATGATGAGCAGCGAGAAGAACAGCGCCGGCCCCACCTCTTTGCACGCCTGGACGATAGCCCTCGCTCGCTCCTTCTGGGTAGCGCCCTCGGGCAGATGCTCGATGCGTTTGTGCGCGTTTTCGATCATCACGATCGCCGCATCGACCATGGCTCCGATTGCAATCGCGATGCCGCCGAGGCTCATGATGTTCGACCCAAGCCCGAGACTGCGCATGGCGATGAATGCGATCAGGATACCCAGGGGCAGCGTAATGATTGCTACCAGCGCGCTGCGCACGTGCAGCAGAAAGATCACGCACACCACTGCAACGATCAGGCTTTCTTCGAGTAGCGTCCATTTCAGATTGCCGATCGCTCGCTCGATGAGCTGGGAGCGGTCATATACCGGGACGATCTCGGCGCCAGTCGGCAAGCCCGGGGCAATCTCCGCGATTTTTGCCTTGACATTGGCGATTACCTGAAGCGCATTTTGACCGAACCGCGCCATGACGATGCCGGAGGCGACTTCACCCTCGCCATTCAGTTCAGCGATGCCGCGCCGCTCGGCCGGCACCAGCTCGACGCGAGCTACATCCGATACACGCACAGGGGTTCCACGATCAGCCTTGAGCACGATGTCGGCAATGTCCTGGACACTTCGCAGGTAGCCCCGGCCACGTACCATGTACTCCTTCTCTGCCATCTCGACAACCCGGCCGCCGACGTCCTTGTTCGACGCACGGATAGCCTGTGTGACCTGATCGAGTGTGATTCCATAGCCAGCCAGACGTAGCGGATCGACAGTGACCTGGTACTCGCGAACGAAGCCACCCAGGCTTGCCACCTCGGAAACACCCTGCGCCTTGGTAAGCTGATACCGCACGAACCAATCCTGCAAACTGCGGGTGTCGGCCAAGCTCATGTCCTTGCCCTGCACCGCATACTGATACACCCACCCTACGCCGGTCGCATCTGGCCCGATCTGTGGTGCCACTCCCTGCGGCAGACGGCCAGCTACAGTGCTCAGGTATTCCAGCACGCGCGAGCGAGCCCAGTAGATGTCGGTACCATCTTCGAATATCACGTACACGTAGGATGCACCGAACATCGAGAATCCACGAACCACCTTCGCACGCGGCACGGCCAACATCGAAGTGGTGAGCGGATAGGTAATTTGGTCCTCGACCACTTGCGGTGCTTGCCCGGGATAGTCGGTGTAGACGATCACCTGAACATCCGAAAGATCGGGCAACGCATCGAGCGGCGTATTCTTCACCGCATAGATGCCGCCACCGACCAGGAACAACGTGGCAAGCAGCACGAGGAAGACATTTCGTGCCGACCAGTCAATCACGCGATCAAGCAAGCCAGTCGCCGCCGGCTTGGCTGCGTCGTCGCGCCCCAGGCCTGGAGAGTTCGTCGCAGAAGTGCGCATCTCAGTGCCCCCTGTGTCCGCTTGCGGCCGAGGTCGGCTTGCGGCTGGCAATCGGCTCTATGCTTGTGACGACGTACTCGCCAGGCTTGCCTGCCTTGAAGGAAAAGCGGACAGCGGCACCTGGGCCCATGTTCTTCATCAGGGCTGGGTCGCCAATCACGAAGTCCATGGTCATCGCCGGCCACTGAAGCGCCGGGATCTCGCGGTGAGCGACCGTGACCCGACCAGATTGAGCGTCGAACGCATCAATCGTCCCTTCAGCCTCATAGGAGCTTGCCGCGCCGCCATGGTCATGTCCATCAGCCTGGGGGGCGACCATGTTCGCTAGCGCCGCCTTGAGCTGACTCTCCGAATCGATCAGAAAGTTGGCCGAGACGACCACCCGATCGCCTGGCTCGACCCCTTCCAGCACCTCGACCACATCCTGACCACGCTGTCCGAGCTTGACCACCTGTGGTTTGAAACGTCCCTCACCAAGCACGCGCAAGACGACCTGGCGCTCGCCATCGTCGATGATTGCGGAGGTCGGTACAGTCGCCTTCGGAGTCGTGTCGCCGACCGCCAGCTTGACCTGGGCGAACATGCCGGGGCGCAGCAAGCCTTCGGCATTGCCCAGTTCAATTCGCATCCGAGTACTGCGGGTAGTCGCGTCAAGCGTTGGATACAGGTAGCTGATCCGCCCCTCGAAACTGCGGCCGGGAAAGGCGTCTAGCGCAATCTGCGCAGACTGTCCCACGCGCACGTGCGCAAGATCGCGTTCGTAGACGTCGGCAATGATCCACACTTTCGACAGATCGGCGATGCGAAACAGCGCATCACCCGGCATGAAGCGCTTGCCCTGTATGGCCTCTTTTTCGAGCACAACGCCGCTTACAGGCGCGTGGAAGACCTGGCGGGCNCCAGCCTGTCCAGCTACTTCGAGGTTACGCAGACGAGCGCGCGTTGCTTCGGCCAAGCGGCTAGCGGACTCGCTCGCCAGCGGGTCGTGATCCGCGCTCTGGCTGGCAAGTCGCTCGGCGATGCGCAGTTCCTCTCCGGTGGATTGCAGCTCGGGACTGTAGGCGGTGAAGAGCGCCTGTCCCTTCCGGACCGTATCGCCGACGGCATTGACATGTAGGCGTTCGATCCAGCCCTCGAAGCGCGGGGCGACCACCACCTGGCTACGCTCGTCGGTCTCGATACGTCCGCTCACACGCACGGCTGCATCAACAACACGCAATTCAACCTCAGCAGTCCTAACCCCGAGCGATTGGACACGCGCGGGACTGACAATCACCGCGCCTGTATCGTCCGGTTTGGTGTCTGCATAGACTGGGATGTAGTCCATCCCCATAGGGTCCTTCTTGGGCACAGGGGAGGTGTCCGGCAGACCCATTGGGTTGCGGTAGTAGAGAACTTTTTGCTCGCTCTGAGTGCTGCCATCGGCAAGCGGAGCGGCCGGGCCAGGACTGGTTTCGACAGCCTGATTGGCAGGTGCCGTCGCGTGTTGCGCTTGAGCGAACCAGTATCCAGCGCCTGCAGCAATGGCCACGGCTACGGCGATCGTCGTCAATCGGACGGCAGCGTTCACTTCAGTTCCCCTGTAAGTTTCTTGATTTCGATCAGGGCCAGACGAGCCTCCACCTCGACCTTCAGGCGCTGCCCTCGGATGTCGATGAGCTGGCGCTCGGCCTCGATCACGTTGTCGAAATCGACCGCGCCACTGGCAAGCGCCGCCCGGCTGGCGTCCCGCGTTGCCTGCGCTTGTGGCACTAGGGTGTTTTCGAGCAAGCGAAGCGTCTCGCTCCCCTGTGCGTACATGGACCAAGCAGTACCGAGTTCGCCGGCAGCGCGCGAGCGCGCATCTTCGCGCCGTGCTTCGGCCGCCAAGAGCATCTGCTCCGCTTCACGCTCCTTTGCACGGCGACTGGATTGCTGTAGCGGAATGGTCACCTCAAACATTACGTCCCAAGATGCCCGTCGCCCATCAGGACGGCTGTTGCGCAAGCCGACGGCGAAGTCCGGCAAACGATCCTGGTAAGTGCGCGCCCGCTCGGCACGAGCCGCTTCGATGCCGAAAGTAGCGACATTCACTTCCGGATTAGCGTTCATCAGCGCATCAAAGAGAGAGTCGATCACCAGCCGTTCTGGCAATGGGGGTGGCTCCGCAGGTGCATCGAGGGGCGAATCAGGTGTCCGGCCGATCAGCCCATTCAGCCCTGCGGCAAGACCTTTGCGACGTTGCTCGATTTCGACCAGTGCGATGCGCTGCGCCGTGATCTCCCTCTGCATGCGCAGCACTGCTTGCTGAGGCAACCGCCCGGTCTTGTAGCGAACCAAGCTGGTCTCCTCCAAGCCCTGCAGCAAGGCCAGGCCCTGTTTGGCAAGTGCAAGCTCCCGATCAGCCGAGTAGTATTTCAACCATAGCGTCTCGATCTTCGTCGCAAGATCGCTCCAAACCGTCTCTTTGACTGCGTCTGCCTGCCTTGCCTGAGCCTCTGCCGCCTCCACAGCAAGTTTGCGCTTGCCCCAACCAGGCAAGGGCTGGGTAATCCGGTAACGTGTTTCGCCCACTTGACCCGGTAGCAACGACGCCGAGCGCCCGCTCATGGTGTTCGTGGCGTCCATTAATTCGACCTCGAAACTCGGGTCGGGCAACGCACCGGCGGGCGTTACACGCTCGCTCGCTGCGGCCGCTTCTGCTCGCGCAGCAGCGAACCCAGCATTACTCTGGCGCGCATAGTCAATCAGGGTCTGCGCGGTTGAGCCAAGCGTCGTGGTGTTACGTGAGGGCTGGCCGTAAGCGATCCCACTTCCTACTGATAACGTCAACGCGAACACAAGCAAGGCCGGCCGCACCAAAGTGCCTGCTGCAATGATGAGTGATGATTTCATGAAGAGTGAGTCCCGACGTGACTGCGCGAAATTTCGGGATCACTATGCAAGTCCGCCACCAACCGAACGATGACGCAACAATTACATTTTCCTGCGAATTGATTACATTTCTGTCAGACTTGACGTTGGTGGGCTAACGCTGTGCGTATACATAGCCCAAACCGCGCTTGAACAGCGCGGCCATATGGAAGCGACTTCCTGGCGAAAGGCTACGCAAGATGTGGAAGTGTGAGGTCGAACCTTGTCGTCCACTCATTGGATGTCACGCGCACATCGCCTCCATGAGCCACAGCAATCGATTTAACTATTGCAAGGCCGAGCCCCGCGCCAGCCGACTTTCGCTGACGCGCAGGATCGACCCGAAAGAACCGGTCAAAGATTTTTGGAATTGCGGACGCTGGAATTGGCTCACCAGGATTCTCGACACTGATGGTCGTGAGTTGTTCGTCCTCTCTCAATAGAACCGTGACGCCAGCTCCGTGAGGAGCATGTCGGATGGCATTCGACAAAAGGTTGCTCAATGCACGCAGCAGCATTTCCTTGTCAGCGGATATCGGTCGCGATTGACCTTTCAAGCACAGCGTTATTTCCCGGTCTTCCGCCAGCGCCTCGAAATAGTCAAATAGCCCTCGCACCATTCTCCCCAGGTCCACTTCTACCAAGCGAAGGTTATGGGGGTCATTCTCGGTCTGAGCAAGAAACAACATATCGCCGATCATGCGGCCCATGCGCTCGAATTCCTCCAAATTGGAGTAGAGGATCTCTCGATACTCCTCGGCCGACCGGGGGTGGTTTAACGCGACCTGCGTTTGCGTTACCAGGTTCGTGACAGGCGTTCTCAGTTCATGCGCGATGTCGGCAGAGAAATTGGACAACGTGGTAAATCCGTCTTCGATGCGAGCGAGCATATCGTTGAACGAAATGACTAGTTCGGCAAGCTCTACCGGAACATCCATGGGGTTGAGCCGCACATCCAGTTTGGACGATCGGATCGTCCGAATCTCTTCGTTGACTTTGCGGATGGGCAGGTGGCCCCACTGCACCGCAAGCCATGCCACCACAAGCGCGATGAGAATCACAATGCAAGTTGCCCACCAGAGCATGCGCCTGAAGTCCCGCAGGAATTCAAGATGGAACTCGATGTCCATTGCCACGGCAATGCGATAGGAACGATCTACCACGCCATCGCTTGCCTTGAACGAAAGGGCGACGCCCCGAAAATGCCGTTGGTTGTCCTGCCATACTGCCAGATCGTCCCCGCCAAGGCGGCTGATCGACTTTGCCGCAGCCATCAGATGAGACAAATCGGGGCCGGAGGTTGCAAAGATCGTGTTGCCGGCATTGTCATAGACGGCATAGCTGATTCCATGATGACCAGCCACTGCGCCCGCCAGTTCTCGACGTAGTGCACCGAGGTCCGTTTCGGCGGAGGCCTGCTGCAGGGGCGTTGACAATGCCGAAACTACTGCATCCAGTTCCTGTGCATCTTGCTGTGCGAAATGATGCTCCATCGATCGAATGATCACCCATCCAAAGGCTAGAAATACCAAGGTCGTGGCGATACAGACCAGCGTTGTTACGCGCAGTGCAAGCGAGGCAGGTCGACGCGAGGTCGAATTACGCTTCGAGATCATCGGGAGCATCTAACGTATAGCCCATGCCACGAACCGTTTGGATGAGCTTGGAATCGTATGCGTCATCAATCTTCGCGCGCAGCCTTCTTATTGCGACGTCGATCACGTTAGTGTCGCTATCGAAGTTCATATCCCATACTTGCGAGGCGATCAAAGAGCGTGGCAGCACCTCTCCTCGACGTCTGGCCAGCAGTTCGAGCAACGCGAATTCCTTGTTCGTGAGATTGATGCGTTGCCCCCCTCGGGTGGCCCGTCGACGAAGCAGATCAAGTACCAAGTCGGCGACCTGAATGTGGTCCGGATGATTGGGAACACCACCACGTCGCAGCAAAGTGCGCACTCTCGCAAGCAGTTCAGAAAACGCGAAGGGCTTCACGAGGTAGTCATCGGCCCCCAACTCAAGCCCCTTGACGCGATCATCCACGCTACCGCGCGCGGTCAGAAAAAGCACCGGTACCTGTTTCCCCGCCTCCCGCAGCGACTGCACAATGTGCCATCCGGTGACATCCGGCAGCATGACGTCCAAGACTATTAGGTCATAGGGCTCGGTCATGGCCATGTGGTGCCCATCCAGACCGTTGCGTGCCAGATCGACCACGAATCCTGCTTCGATGAGACCTTGCCTGACATAGTCAGCAGTCTTGTTTTCGTCCTCGACTACCAGCAGTTTCATTGCTTTTCCCTATGAAAATCCCGCGCTCGGGGGCCGCACCCCCGATTCGCACCATCGCTCACGGTGCAATGTACGGAGCCATACCTGCCACCAACATGACTCAATGATTACATGAATGTAATCAACGGGTCATTCATCCGAAAGTGGCAAGTTCGTAGCATGACCTCCATACGCCAAATCGTGCCGTCCTGAACAGGGTGGCTCAAAGGCAACTTTTCAAGCTCTATGGAGGATTCAAGGCCATGCCGCCTCGTTCGCCCTTTCTTATTACTCCATCACACGGTTTGTCTCGCCGCCGCTTCGTGCAAGGGCTGGCCGCTGGCGGCGTCCTGGCCGGTTTGTCGTCACCTGCTCTGAAGGCTTTCGCACAGCAGCGCTCGGCACACGGGGCGGCACCAATTCTGAGAGGCACTGAATTCGATCTGGTGATCGCCGAGTCGCCTGTGAACTTCACGGGCAAGCCTGGGGTGGCGACAACGATCAATGGCTCGCTGCCCGGCCCGACCCTGCGTTGGCGCGAGGGGGAAACGGTCACGATCCGGGTCACCAATAAGCTGCGTGAATCTACGTCTATTCACTGGCACGGCATCATCCTGCCGTATCAGATGGACGGCGTTCCGGGCATCAGCTTCAGGGGGATCGCGCCTGGCGAAACCTTCACCTACCGTTTCAAGGTCCAGCAAAGCGGCTCCTACTGGTACCACTCGCATTCCGGCTTCCAGGAACTCACTGGCATGTACGGGTCGATCATCATCGATCCCGCTGGCCCGGAGACCATTCACGCCGATCGCGACCACGTGCTGCTGTTCTCGGACTGGACCGACGAAGACCCGATGCGTGTCTTCACCAAGCTCAAGTCCCAGAGCGACTATTACAACTACAACCAGCCCACGGTCTTCGATTTTTTCCGTGACGCCTCGCGCGACGGCATGGCCGCCGCGATCGACAAGCGCAAGATGTGGAACGAGATGCGGATGAACCCCACGGATCTTGCTGATCTGTCGTCCGCGACGCTGACCTATCTCGCCAACGGTGTGACGCCGGCCGGCAACTGGACGGCGTTGTTCCGCCCTGGTGAGCGCGTGCGGCTGCGCATGGTCAACGGTGCCGGCAATACCTTCTATGACGTGCGGATTCCCGGCCTGAAACTCACCGTCGTGCATGTCGATGGCGTGGACGTGGAGCCTGTGACGGTCGATGAGTTCCGCTTCGGACCTGGCGAAACCGTCGATGTCATCGTCCAGCCGCGCGACGACGCCTACACAATCTTCGCGCAGTCCATGGATCGCACCGGATATGCGCGGGCCACGCTGGCAGTGCGTGAGGGTCTCCAAGCTCCCGTCCCAGCAATCGACCCCATCGAATGGCTAACCATGAACGACATGATGGGTGCCATGGGCCAAGGCATGTCGGGTCAGCCCATGGAGATGACCGGGATGACCGGGATGACCGGGATGACGGGCATGACCGGAAAGGACGCGGGCTCCATGTCTGGAATGGACCACGGAGCGATGGGTGGCATGAACCATGGCGCCATGAACCACGGGAGCATGAACCACGGCATGGCGATGGATCACAGCCAGCATGCCGCTGGTGCGAGCGGATTGGCAGTGCCTAGCACAACCGCGCGCCACGCTCGCACCGAGTACGGCGCGAGCACGGACATGCGCGTTGACATGGCGCGCACCAATCTCGATGACCCCGGCATCGGCTTGCGCAACAACGGTCGACGGGTGCTGACACTCGCTGACCTGCACACGCCCTCGGGTCCTCTGGACAAACGCGGCCCTGGGCGGGAGGTCGAACTGCACCTGACGGGCAACATGGAGCGCTACTCGTGGTCCTTGGACGGACTGGAGTTCGGGAAGTCCACGCCCGTGCATTTCCGCCACGGCGAGCGACTGCGGGTCATCCTGCACAACGACACCATGATGACCCATCCCATGCACCTGCATGGCATGTGGAGCGAGTTGGAAAGCCCCGACGGCAAATTCCTCGCCCGCCGCCATACGCTGCCGGTACAGCCCGCGCAACGCATCAGCTTCCTGGTGACGGCCGACGCGCTCGGTCGTTGGGCCTGGCACTGCCATCTGATGTTCCACATGGATGCCGGCATGTTCCGTGAAGTCGTGGTGTCCTGAACCAAGCGCACAAGGAAGATCAAGAATGTCCAAAGCACTCCCCATTCGCGCGCTGGCGACCACGCTCCTGGCTCTGGTGAGCGTTGCCGCTCAGGCGCAAGCGCAAGACGATCATGCGGCGCACGGCCACGCCGACACTCAGGCGACCACCGTGCCGGCCACACCACCCGCCGCGCCTGCAGCCGATCCGCACGCCGGTCACGCAACTTCAGCAGACGGTGCGGCCGCCGCCCCGGCCATGGACCACGGCAACATGCAAATGCAGGGCGGCTCGGCGCCGCCCGACGCACGCGATCCCCATGGCTATTCCGATGGCCAGCAACTCGGCTCGGGCGACTACGCCGTACCTGGTGTGCCGCGCCTGATGATGGCCGATGAACATACGTTCGCCTCGCTACGCGGAGAAACCCTGGAGCGGCGCTTCACACGCAAAGGGGACGATTCCACGGCCTACGACCTCCAGGCATGGTTCGGAACGACCTACAACAAGGCCGTCGTGAAAGCCGAGGGCGACATCGCCAAGGGAAAGCTCGAAGAGTCGCGCACCGAGCTTCTTTGGGGGCATGCCATCGCGCCGTATTGGGACACGCAGCTTGGTATTCGCGTGGACAACGGCGAGGGGCCGAGTCGCCAATGGCTGGCCTTTGGCGTGCAGGGTCTCGCACCCTATTGGTTCGAGTTGGAAGCGACCGGCTATGTCGGCAATGACGGCAGGACCGCGCTGCGCCTTGAAGGCAGTTACGAGCTGCTGCTCACGCAACGCCTGATTCTGGAGCCTCGCGCCGAATTGCAGTTCTACGGCAAGGACGACCCAGAGCGGCGCATCGGCAAGGGGCTTGCCGATGCGTCGGCGGGCCTGCGCCTGCGCTACGAAATCAGCCGCCAGTTCGCGCCCTACATCGGCGTTGAACGCGCGGGCAGCTTTGGCCGCACTGCGGATTACGTGCGCGCCGAAGGTGGCCGCGCACAGCAAACGCGCTGGGTGGCCGGCGTTCGATTCTGGTTCTAGTCATTTATTTTGGGAGACAAGCCATGAACAATCATGACGATGGACAGCAGGCCAAGGGGTCGAGGCGCCAGGCATTGATCGCTGGCCTGCTGATGGTGGCACTTGCCGGGCCTGGCATGGCGCAGAGCCGGCCCGTCGCCAAGGTATGGAAGGACCCGAACTGCGGATGCTGCAAGGATTGGGTCACGCACCTTGAAGGTGCCGGCTTCGATGTGCAGGTTCTGGATACCGGCAACGCGGCCGCTCGCGCGCGCCTGGGCATCCCGCAGAAATACGGTTCGTGCCACACCGCGCAGATCGGCGGCTACGCCATCGAAGGCCACGTACCCGCGGCGGACATCCAGCGGCTGCTTCGCGAGGCGCCTCGGGCCATCGGCCTCGCGGCGCCGGGCATGCCGGTCGGCTCGCCGGGCATGGATGGTCCGGCCTACGGCGGACGCAAAGACGCCTACGACGTGCTGCTGATCGGAACGGACGGCAACAGCACGGTCTATCAGGCGCATCGCTGAACAACCATCACTTTTCCTGCGGAGATACGCCATGCGGCATGAGCACACACAGACGTCCAGCCTTCGACCTCGTTTCTGGCGATCGAGCTATGGCGTTGCCTTCCTCATCATTGCTGCGGTCGCTGCGTATTTCCTGCTCAAGGACCACACGGCACACGTCGCCAACTATCTCCCATTGCTGCTGTTGGCGGCATGCCCGCTGATGCACTTTTTCATGCACCGCGGCCATGGCCATGATGGACATGAACGGGCGGCGGATCAGGCCAAAGACGACGCATCGGGCAAAGCTGACGCGCCCGGGGAGACGAAGCAATGAGTTCAACCGACAAGCCTTCGGGGCAGCAGCACACGCATCCCGGCATGGCCGGAATTGCCACGCCGTCCACCTCACATGCGCATCATCGTCACGCCCCACATTCAGGTGGTAGCGATACGGCCGGGGCCTCCACCAGCTCGCCGCCTGATGCCGCGACACGGGACCCGGTTTGCGGCATGGCCGTCACCGCAGCGTCGGAGCACCGCTCGGTACACCAGGGCAACACTTATCTCTTTTGCAGTCCGGGATGCAAGCGCAAATTCGACGCCGAGCCCGCGCGATATGCCGCCGCCAATGCAGGCAATGGCGCAGCGCTGCATTGCCATACCAGTGCGTCGAGCCCAGCCGTGCCGCAAGCACCCGCTGTCGCACCCGGAACGATCTACACCTGCCCCATGCACCCGGAGATCCGCCAGGACCATCCGGGAACCTGCCCAAAGTGCGGGATGACGCTGGAGCCGCTGCTGCCCGACCTCGATGAAGACAATCCGGAGCTGCGCGATTTCTCGCATCGCTTCTGGTGGACCTTGCCGCTGACGCTCGTGGTCCTGGCGCTGGCTATGCTGGGCGAACGCCTGCACCTGATGGACATGGCCACGCAGAGCTGGGTGGAACTGGTGCTGTCGCTGCCGATCGTGCTCTGGGCCGGATGGCCCTTCTTCGAGCGTGGGTGGCTGTCGCTGGTCAATCGCAGCCCGAACATGTGGACGCTTATCGGGCTAGGGACGGGGGCCGCTTTCGTCTACAGCGTCGTGGCGACCGTGGCACCCGAGGTGTTTCCGGCGTCGTTCATGTCCATGGGACGGGTGGGCGTTTACTTCGAGGCCGCCGCCGTCATCATCTCGCTGACCCTACTCGGCCAGTTGCTGGAATTGAAGGCACGCTCCCAGACCTCGGCGGCCATCAAGTCGCTGTTGGGGTTGGCGCCCAAGACCGCACGGCGCATCAACGCGGATGGCAGCGAGGAGGACGTGCCGCTCAGCCATGTCCACGTCGGCGACCTGCTGCGCATCCGGCCTGGCGAGAAAGTGCCGGTCGATGGCGTTGTCCACGAAGGCAGCAGTTCGATTGACGAGTCCATGCTGACAGGTGAGCCGCTGCCGGTCAGCAAGCGCGTGGGAGACAAGGTGATCGGGGCCACGCTCAACACCAGCGGCGCGCTGATCATGCGCTCGGAGCGGATCGGCTCGGACACGGTGCTGTCGCAGATAGTCCAGATGGTCGCTCAGGCGCAGCGCTCCAAGGCGCCGATGCAACGCATGGCGGACGTGGTCGCGGGCTACTTCGTGATGGCCGTCGTCGCCATCGCGATCACGACTTTCTTCGTCTGGGGCTTCTTCGGACCGCAGCCAGCCTGGGTCTACGGAATGATCAATGCCGTGGCGGTGCTGATCATCGCCTGCCCGTGCGCGCTGGGGCTGGCCACGCCGATGTCGATCATGGTCGCCACGGGCCGCGGTGCCACGCAAGGCGTACTGTTCCGCGACGCCGCCGCCATCGAAAATCTGCGCAAGGTCGATACGCTGGTCATCGACAAGACCGGGACCTTGACAGAAGGCCGGCCCGCCTTCGATCGGGTTGTGGCGGCTACCGGGTTCACGGACGACGAAGTGCTGCGCCTGGCGGCCAGTTTGGACCAGGGCAGCGAACATCCCCTGGCCGAGGCGATCGTGCAGGCCGCCCGTGCCCAGGGCCTTGAACTCTTCAAGCCCCAGACGTTTGAGTCGGGAACCGGCATCGGCGTGCGAGGAAAGGTTGAACACCAGCAACTGGCTCTGGGCAATACCGTCCTTATGGAGCAGTCTGGCGTGTCCGTGACACCGCTGGTGCCACAAGCCGAATCGCTTCGCAGCGAGGGCGCCAGCGTCATGTACCTCGCTGTAGATGGTCAGCTTGCTGGATTGCTTGCAGTGTCTGACCCGATCAAGGACAGCACTCCCGAAGCCTTGGCCGCGTTGAAGGCCGCGGGCCTGCGCGTCATCATGGCCACCGGGGACGGCCAGACGACCGCCCAGGCGGTGGGTGCACGTCTGGGCATCGACGAGGTCCACGGCGAGGTCAAGCCGGCTGACAAGCTCATGCTGATCGAGCGCTTGCAGAAGGAAGGTCGGATCGTGGCCATGGCCGGCGACGGCATCAACGACGCGCCTGCCCTGGCCAAAGCCGACGTGGGAGTCGCCATGGGTACCGGAACCGACGTGGCCATGAACAGCGCCCAGGTCACGCTGGTCAAGGGTGACCTGCGCGGAATCGCTGTGGCTCGAACGCTCTCGGTAAGCACCGTGCGAAACATGAAAGAAAACCTCATGTTCGCCTTTCTCTACAACGCGCTGGGCATTCCCATCGCCGCTGGCGTTCTCTATCCCTTCACCGGCTGGTTGTTGTCTCCCCTGATTGCAGCGCTGGCGATGAGCCTGAGTTCGGCCTCGGTGGTCGGCAACGCGCTGCGGCTGCGAGGCAGCAAGCTATGACAAACATTCCGCTCATGACTTGCAGGAGGTTGCTATAGCAAAGCGAACCGCCTTTCCGCTCCATGCCGGTGCCCAGGCGTAAGCCTCACATCGGAATTTTTCTCAACCCCCCTCACACACCAACGCAGGAATCTTTATGACCCGTTCACACCTCATCGCCAAGTTCGTCGCACCGATCGCCCTCGGCCTGTTCGCCACTGCCGCATTCGCCCATCCCTCGCTGGTGTCATCGACGCCGGCCGACAAATCGCAGGTCACCGCACCGGCCACCATCGAACTGAAGTTCTCCGAAACACTCGTGCCGCAGTTCTCTGCTGCGAACCTCGTCATGACCGAGATGCCTGGCATGGCGAATCACGGAGCGATGAAGGTCAATGCAAGTGTCTCGGGTGCCACTGACGGTAAGACGATGGTCATCACGCCGGCGCAGACGTTACAAGCGGGCAGCTACCGCGTGGAGTGGCGTGCCGTCTCGTCGGACACCCATCCGATCACCGGCAATATCACCTTCCAGGTGAAGTAACCCGATGGCCGGCGATTGGTTCACGATCGTTCTGCGCCTCGCACTCTATCTGGACATGGCGACGGCATTCGGCGTCGCCATGTTCGGACTTTATGCCTTGCGGCACGACGAGCGATCCTCCCTGATCTCGCAGCGCTATAGGGTGTTCGTCGGCGCAGCCGCCGCAATCGGCATTGGTTTGTCGATTTGCGGAATGATGGTCATGGCCAAGGCGATGTCCGGCGCGCAGAGCTACGGTGAGCTATCAACGCACATCTTTGAAATGCTCATCACCGGCACCCACATGGGCATCGCCTGGTGCATTCGTATCCTGGCACTGGTGGCCTGTGTGCTGATTTCAGTGCTGACGTTCAATCCAACATGGCGATTCGCTGCCATGGCAGGTACAGGTGGCGTGGCGCTGGCAACCTTAGCCTGGGCAGGACACGGGGCCATGGATGAAGGCGTGCGAGGATACGTCCACCTCGCTTCCGACATCGCACACCTGTGGGCTGCGGGCGCCTGGGTGGGGGCATTGCTCTCCTTCCTCATGCTTGCGGTCATCAAGCCTGCCAATCAAAGCGATTCGGTAGAGATTCTCAGCCGCACGTCGAATAGCTTCGCCCGGATAGGAACGCTGATCGTGACGGTTCTCACCGTGAGCGGCATCGTCAACTATGTGCTGATCGTCGGGCCATCGATTGATCCGCTTATCTCGACTCTGTATGGCCGGTTGTTGCTGGGAAAGCTGGTACTGCTTGGGGGAATGCTCGCTTTGGCGGCCGCGAATCGGTTTCGTCTGAGCCCCGGCCTGGAAGCGGCACTGAAGACAGGCAACCACGTGAAGGCCGCCCTGAAGCTCCGGCAGAGCTTGTTCACAGAGACGGCTCTCGCGGTTCTGATTTTGGCGGCAGTCGCGTGGCTGGGCATTCTTTCTCCTACAGGAAATTGATCCTTGCTCAGAAGATGACAGCGCATGAAGTGAATGTAATGGCCGCGTAAGTGCCCCGTAGTTAGCACACTTCTACATTAATGACGCGGCGCAAGTTGTCGCCGTTTTCACAAAGGAGTTGATTATGAAATCGCAAATCGTCGTTGCCGCCCTGTTGACAGCGCTGTCCGTGCCTGCTTTCGCCGGCCACGCGGCAGTCCAAGCGGCCAAGGAGATGGTCCCGCTGGCAGACGGTGGCACGCTCTATATCTTCAAAGACGGGCGCATGGCCCAGGAGAATCGCTTCGGACGCGCGGTGTACCAGCAGGTCGGCGCTTCGGTGGCTGCGAAGGATGGCAAGAGCATCGCCATTACCAGCAATGAAGTGGCCCGCCTGAGCTCGTTGCTCGAACAAGAGCACGGTGGTTGATTCATCCCTTGGCGCTGGGAACGCGCCTTCCTGAAACAGTTGGAGGAGGACTTGCGCGCGTCCGATCTGGACACAAGCGTAGCCTCCGCCAACCGGTCATAGCAGCCCTGCGCTCAAGCATGTAGCCGATGAGGAAAGGCCGATGGCGCGAGAAGATTGAGACATTGATTTTGAACAGTTAATAGTGCGTGGAAGTATTTGCATGGTTTTCTCTAACTGACTTGGCGTGGTTGATGATCTCGATTGCGTAATGCCTTGGAGAACTCAAAAGGAGCGCTGCATATGGAGTTGCGACACCTTCGCTGCTTTGTCGCCCTAGCCGAAGAGTTGCATTTCACGCGTGCTGCAGAACGCTTGCACATTGAGCAGCCACCTTTGTCACGAGCCATCAAGGAGCTTGAGGACGAACTCGGCGTGCTTCTCTTTGACCGGGATCGTAGGGGTACGCAGCTCACTGCGGCAGGAGCAGCATTCCTGCAAGACGCTCGCCGACTGTTTTCTGTTTTGGAACAGGCGAGGGAAAATGTCAGGGCCATTGCGTCCGGTCTGCGAGGAAGTTTGCGCATCGTGGTGTCCGACGGAGCGATCAATCCCAGGCTCTCGGCGTTCCTTGCCCAGAGCAGAGAGGAAGAGCCGGAGATTGAGATACGCCTTTCCGAAACCCCATTGGCAGAGCAGTTGCGAGGACTGCGGTCAGGCGATTTCACGCTCGGGTTTGCACACACCGCCGACGTCGGTGATGGCATCGTTGCCGAACCCATTTGGCAAGATCCATTGGTGATCGTTGTGCCCACCCGGCACGAATTGCTGGCCCACAAAGAGATTCCACTTCATGAACTCGGAAATCACCCGCTTGTCTTGTGTGATCCAAATGTCTGCGAAGGGTACTGCCGAGAATTAGCGAGACTTCTTCGGTCGCTGGAGCGCGAACCCAATGTTGTAGAGCACGTATCATCATTGGACATGATGCTTACTCTCGTGGGAGCCGGCTTCGGCGTCGGATTTACGACGGAAACCAGGATTGCGACCTGTCAGCGGCCCGATGTCGTTATTCGCCCCCTGGCGACGGCATCTGCCGTGATCACAACATACCTATTGCACGTTGACGGCGCCCCAGTGCCAGCGCTGCTTGAGCGATTCATCGCCCGCCTTCGCGCCCACTTCGGAAGCTGACGAAGCGATCTCCAAGCGATCCCTTTCATGTGTCAGGGCCAGCGCCAATGTTGCACTCCGTTGCAGCCATCAGTTCGGTGCTACTTATCTTGAGTGCTGCGGCAATCTTCAATATCAGGGCCAACGAGGGCAAGTGCTCCCCTCGCTCGATCTTGCCCATGTGCGAACGCTCGATCCCGGCCAGCGCAGCCAGTTCCTCCTGGGCAACGCCCTGATTCATACGAAACGCGCGCACGGCCTTGCCGAAAGCCAGAGCTGGTTCGGCTTCATATCTGGTTGTGCCTGGGGGACGGCCTCGTTGAACAGTACGCTTCTGCATTAGCAGAAGCGTCGAGCAGTCACTAGAATTTAACCACGTTAAATTTAACTCATACGTATCATGTCGGATTGGTTTCTTGGTCAATTCTCTTCTTGGGGGCTCTTATGCACGATGCCACCAGCCCGTCCCCCCGTCTTAGACTTGCGGTAGCGCCGGGCGTGCCGTCATCACAACTTTCGGCGCTTCTCGCGCGGCAACGCGCAGATGAGCCAAGCGTCGCCCTCATGTTTTTCGAGGTTGCAGGGGATGTCCTGCTTGAGGGGCTTCTTGAAGGTCGCTACGACGTCGGGATGTCACTTCAGGGGCATAGCGCCCCGGCTCTCAAAACGCAGCCCTTGTGGGCGGAGACAATGGCCGTCGCCATCCCGCCACGGTTCCGCTTATCCAACCGGGAGAAACTCACCATCGCCGATCTCCAGGACTACCCCATCTATCGCTGGCAGGCCGAGGCTTGTCCGCTGTTGGATGAGAGGCTGGCCTCCCTCACGCCAGCGGACCAGGCGAACATCCAGCAGGCGACTTCATTCGAGATGCTGGCCCTATGGGTTGCGGCCGGCTACGGCGTCGGGGTATCTGCGCGATCACGCATCGAGCGTGCCCATCAGTGGGGAATCTCCATGCGACCGCTCTCCGACGGCCCCTATGAAATCGTGACCTACCTGCAGCGACCCGACGCGCAGGCCGACTCCGTTTCGGAGCGATTCGAGCGCAGAGGGCTGCAAGTCACCGGGGCTGACGCCACGTAATGACACCCCAATTGCCGGGGCGATGACCCCGGCAATAGAGTGAAGCAGGGCTTAAGCCCCCTCAAGCACCACTGCGCTATCCACCAGCCGCCGGACGCTCAGCCGGACATCCTCGGGGATGGGCCGCATGGCAATGGCGTCAGGCTCATCCTCATGGCGCTGGTAGTCGCCCATGATGACCCGGACGATCACAGGCACGTTGGTGGGCGTGACTGCATCAATGGCTGCGCGATCACCCAGGTCAGGGTGCGGTTGGGTCAGCATGCGGTACAGGTCCCACGAATCCGCGTGCGGACACTGGTTCATGAGCACCTGGGCCAGCCTGTGCTTGAGCGGCACCAGTTGCCAGTCGGGGACCCGCTGCCCGCGATTGCCCAGGCTGATGGACAGGAGTTTGCCCGCTTTCAGCTCGCGGTTGATCTGGTCCTTGGACTTCCCGGCCAGCTTGCCGAAGAGCGGGACCGGCAGATTGTTCGGCGACTCGTAGATGGCCAGCATTTCCTCGCGCTCGCGCTGGATGGCGGATACTTCCGGCTCCGGGGCATGCACCGGAGCCGGCGGCACCTGCGACAGCCGCTGGAACGGGATTCCGCCGCTGTTGGGGGTCACGACGATGGGCGTGGCCACCACGGGCGGCACCCCGAGGACAGCGGGCTCGGCCGCCGTGGGGACCGCAACTACCGCACCCAGCGCTTCCTCCACTTCAGCCATCGCCGGCACGCCGTCGATGCGGATGGTCAGGTGCGCGCTCGCGGCTTCCACTTCGCCCTGTTCGAGCAGATCGAGACGGTCGGCCCAGTCCTGCATCATGCGGCGGCGCGGCTCCACGTACTTGGCGTGGTTGTAGGCCGAGCTGACCTTGTTCGGATCGGAGTGCGAAAGCTGCGCGTCCACCCAAATCTTCGGGTATCCGATCTCATTGAGCGCGGTCGAGATAGTGCCGCGGATGCCGTGGCCGGTCAGGCGTCCCTCATACCCCATGAGCTGCACGGCCTTGTTGAGGGTGTTCTCGCTGATGCGCTTCTTGAGTTCGCTGCGATGCGACAGCAGGTACTTCTGCGCCGGACGCATCACGCCCAGGAGATAGCGCACGATCTCGATGGCCTGCAGGGACAGAGGCACGATGTAGGGCGGCACGTCCTGCGGCCGCTTGCCGGCCTTGCGCATTTCGTCCTGGAGCTGCTTGACGACCTGCGGCGGGATGATCCACAAGCCGCGGTCGAGGTCGAATTGCTCGGGCTCGGCCAGCCGCAACTCGCCCGTGCGCACCCCCGTCAAGAACAGCAGCCGGACGCCAAGCTGCGTCTGCCAACCCCGGGGGTTGTAGAGCCGGAGCTTCTGAAGGAACTCGGGCAGCTCGGGAAGGTGCAGGTAGGGGTTGTGCGCCACCGGAGGCTTGGGTTCGGCCACCACGTCCAGGTCCGCTGCAGGGTTGACTTCCAGCCCCTCGGCAATGACCAGGGCATAGCGAAACATCTGATTGAACCAGGTGCGTACCTTCTCGGCGGTGGTGAACGCCTTGCGCTTCTCGATCGCCGCCACGACGCCCACGAGCTGGGACCGGCGAATGTCGTAGATCGACATCTTCCCAAGGGTGGGCAGCACGTCCTTGTTGAAGATGCGCAGAATCTGCGACAGCGTGCTTTGACGGCCTTCCTTGAGTTCCTTGCGGCGATGCTCGACCCAGGCGTCAAAGACGTTCTTGAAGGTGTATTCGCCCGCCAGCTTGGCCGCGTGCCGGCGCTGGTCGCGTTCGATTTGGGGGTCGATTCCCCTGGCGAGCAGGGCTTGGGCCTTGTCCCGCTCCGCGCGGGCCTCACGCAGGCTGAGGGCGGGATAGCCGCCGAGGGACAAGCGCTTCTGCTTGCCGAGCCAGTAGTAGCGGAAGATCCACGACTTGCCGCCTGCGGCAGAGACCATCAGGCCCAGGCAGTCGTTGTCGGAGAGGGTGTAGCGCTTGCCGGTGGTCCTTGCCTGCCGGACGGTCAGATCAGAGAGTGCCATTTCGAGGCTCCTAAGTGATGACTTAGGCCTAATGCTCGTCATGGTTCCCGCTCAGCCCCAGCAACTATCCGGTAGCCGACCCAACCGCATTCTTGTGCCTCAATTGGTCACTCAAAAACGGTAGCTGTGGGTGGATTTCCGTGGCGCTCGCTGGAATGAAAAAAGGGGCCGAAGCCCCTCTTTTCAACGACTTACAGACGTCAGTAGAAGTCTGTAGATCATAACTTGGAGCGGGAAACGAGACTCGAACTCGCGACCTCAACCTTGGCAAGGTTGCGCTCTACCAACTGAGCTATTCCCGCTTGGGAGGCGAAATTCTACATGCAATCGCCCACCTGTCAACAGCCCTGTTTCATCTTTTTTTTGCCTGCGAGCGCGCGGCGATTTCGTCCTCGCGCAGGCTCGGCCAGGCGGCGCGCAGGTACTGCACCGCCGACACCAGCGTCAGCAACGCGGCGATCGCCAGCATCCAGTCGCCGATGTGGAATATCGGCCCGCCCATCCAGATGTCGGTCACCGGCGTGTTGGGCGATACCGAGTACAGCAGGCACAGCAGCGCGATCATCTGCGCGGTGGTCTTGATCTTGCCGATCATCGCCACGCGCACCTTGGCGCGCTGGCCGATCTCGGCCATCCATTCGCGCAACGCGGACACCGCGATCTCGCGGCCGACGATCACCGCGGCCCAGAACGCCATCCATGCGGTCGGATGGCCCTGCACGATCAGGAACAGCGCCACCGCGACCATCAGCTTGTCCGCCACCGGATCGAGGAAGGCGCCGAACGCCGAGTGCATCTGGTAACGGCGCGCGACCCAGCCATCGAGCCAGTCGGTGATCGCCGCCAGCCCGAACACCGCGGCGGAGGCGAAGTTCGTCCACGTGTACGGGAGGTAGAACACCAGCACCAGCACCGGGATCATCACGATCCGCAGCAACGTCAGCCAGGTGGGTACGGTCAGGGTCATTACAGCTTTACTCCGCTGCCGGATCCGGGATCGACAGTCCGTGAAGGTTAGCGTAGATGCGCGTTGCAAGGGCGGCATTGATGCCTTCCACGCGCGCGATCTCGGCCTCACCGGCCGCTTTCAGGCCGGCCAGCCCACCGAAATGCTTGAGCAGGCTGGCACGGCGCCGCGGGCCGATGCCGGGGATATCCTCCAGCCGGCTGGTCATGCGCGCCTTCTGCCGGCGTCCACGGTGCCCGGTGATCGCGAAACGGTGCGCTTCGTCACGCACCTGCTGGATGAACTGCAGCGCCGGCGACGCCGCGCCCGGGCGGATCTCGCGCCCATCGGGCAACACCAGCGCCTCGTGGCCGGCGCGGCGCTCGACGCCCTTGGCGACCCCCACCAGCAGCACGCCCTCGACGCCAAGGTCGGCCAGCGCGGCCTGCGCCTGCGCGAGCTGCCCGGCGCCGCCATCGATCAGCAGCACGTCCGGCAATGCCGGCAGGTCGCCGCTGCGCGGCGTGGCGCGGGGTCGCCTGCCGTCGCCGGCGTCGGCATCTGGCGCCGGCATCTGCTCCATCTCCAGCGCGCGCCGGAACCTGCGGTCGATGGCCTGGCGCATCGCCGCATAATCGTCGCCGGGCTCGATGCCGCTGATGTTGTAGCGCCGGTACTGCGCGCGCACCGGGCCGGCCGCGTCGAACACCACGCAGGACGCCACCGTGGCCTCGCCCATGGTGTGGCTGATATCGAAACACTCCACGCGCCGGACCGGTTCGGCCAAGCCCAGCATCTGCCGCACCGCCTCGCTGCGCGCATGCTGCGCGCCGCGGCTGTCCAGTTCGCCGGCCAGGCTGATCTGCGCGTTGCGGCTGGCGAGTTCGATGTAACCGGCACGCTCGCCGCGCACGTTCCATTTCAGCACGACCTTGCGCTCGGCAGCCGTGGCCAGCGCCGCTTCGATCATCTCGGCATCGGGAATCTCGCGGTCCAGCAGCACTTCCGGCGGCGGCGCATGCTCGGCGTAGTACTGCGACACGAACGCGGCCAGCACTTCCTCGGCGCTGTCCTCGCCGTTGGTACGCGGGAAGAAGGCGCGCGTGCCGAGGTTGCGGCCATCGCGGAAGGCCAGCAGCAGCACGCAGGCGCTTGCGCCCTGCATGGCGCAGGCCAGCACGTCCAGGTCGGCGGCGCGGCCATCCACGTACTGCCGGTTCTGCATGCTGCGCAGCGACGCGACCAGGTCGCGCAGGCGCGCGGCGCGCTCGAACTCCAGGGCGTCGCTGGCCTGCTGCATCGCCTGCATCAGTTCGTCGGCCAGCTGGTCGCTGCGGCCTTCGAGGAACAACGCCGCGCGCCGCACCGATTCGTCGTACTCGGCCTGCGCCACGAGTTCCACGCAGGGCGCGCTGCAGCGGCCGATCTGATACTGCAGGCAAGGCCGCGAGCGGTTGCGGAAAACGCTGTCCTCGCAGCTGCGCAGCTTGAACAGCTTGTGCATCAGGTTCAGGGTCTCGCGCACGGCGCCCACGCCCGGATACGGGCCGTAGTAGCGTCCGGGCACCGAGCGCGGGCCGCGATGCAGCGCGATGCGCGGCCATTGCTCGCGGGTGAGCAGCACCTGCGGATAGGTCTTGTCGTCGCGCAGGGAGACGTTGTAGCGCGGCGCCAGCGATTTGATCAGCTGGTTCTCCAGCAGCAGCGCCTCGGCCTCGGTGCGGGTGACGGTCACGTCCATCCGCGCCACCTGCGAGAGCATCATCATGATGCGCCGGCTCTTCGGCGAGCCGTTGAAGTAGCTGCCCACGCGCTTGCGCAGCGCGCCGGCCTTGCCGACGTACAACAGGGTGTCGTCGGCCGCGTACATGCGGTAGACGCCCGGCGCCGTGCTCAGCGCCGCCGCATACGCCTTGCCGTCGAACCCGCTTGTCGCCGTGCCGCTCATTCCTCGATCGGCACGTGGCCCAGTTCGCCGCTGACCGGGTCGAAACGCAGGATCGCATGGGCATCGGTCTCGGCGATCCATACCGCGCCCGCGGCCACCGCCAGCGCGGCCGGGCCGTGCAGGCGCCGCGGCAGGTTGACCGTGGTCAGGTCGCCACCGCCCAGGCGCAGCATGCGCAGGCACCCGTTGCCGGCGTCGGCGATCCACAGCAGCGGCGACTCGCTGCCCATCGCGATGGCCTGCGGATACTGCAGGTGCGCGCGGGCGCGCGAGCCGTCGGCATTGCCGAACTCCCACGGCCCCTGCCCCACCAGCGTCTGCACCACGTCGCCACGCAGTTGCACCGAACGGATCGCCGAACCGAGCGCGTCGCAGACGTACAGCACCTGCTGCACCGCCACCACGCTGCAGGGCTGGGCGAATGCCGCCAGGTGGCCACCGCCGTCGCGCACTTCCACCGGGCCCGCGCCCGCGCGCCAGCGCAGCGAGCGGATGCCCAGGTCATAACTCCAGACATGGTTGTCGCCGGCCATGGCGATGTGCAGCTGGTTGTCGGCGATGGCGATGTCCAGCGGGTGGTTCAGCGGGCTGTCCCAGGGCTGCGAGAGCACGCCGGCCACCGGATCGCCGGCGCGCCCGGTACCGCACAGGGTGTCGACCTGACCGCTCGGCAGGTGGATGCGACGCACGGCGTGGTTGCCGGTGTCCGCGACGTAGAGCATCTCGCGCTCGAGCGCCAGCCCATGCGGCCGGTTGAATGCACAATCGGCCGCCGGCCCGTTGACCAGGTCCGCACTGCCGACGCCGAACTGGCGCAGCACGCGACCGCCGTGGGTGCATTCGAGGATGCGGTGATGGCCGGTATCGGCGACATACAGCCGGTCGGCGCTGGCCGCCAGGCCTGCGGGGAAGCGCAGCGGCAGGCGCGGTTCCACGTTGGTTTCCGCAACCGGGCGCAGGTCCTCGTCGCGTGGCTGCGCCAGTCCTTCGCACAGGGCAGCGAGGCTGCGCTCCAGGTCGCCTGCCGCGCCCACCAGGCGCTCGCGCTCCTGGCCCTGGGCATCGAGCAGCAGCAGGGTCGGCCATGCCTCGATGCCGAAACGGCGCCATGCCTCCCATTGCGCGTCCAGCAGGATCGGCGCGGTGACGCCGTGCCGGCGCAGCAGCTTCAGCGCCGGTTGCGGTTCACGCTCGAAATCGAAGCGCGGCACCTGCACCACCAGCAACTGCAGGCGCCCCGGGTTGCGCGCCTGCCACTGCAGCACCTCGAGCAGCCGTTGCACGCACCAGGCCGAGGCGGCATTGACGAAGGCCAGCACCAGCGGACGGCCGGCATGGTCCTGCAACGTGGACGGCACCGCATTGAGCCAGATGCCGGACTTGGGAAGATCCATCGCAGGCTGAGCGTTCATGGGCCGATTATGCCGGAGTCGGGCCCGGCCGACAGGCGCCTGACCACCGCCTCGGCCGCCGCCTCCAGCAGCGCCCAGCTGTGCTCGAAATCCGCATCGCCGCCGTAATAGGGGTCCGGCACCGCGCGGGCGTGGGTGATGCCGGCCCAGGGCAGCAGCAACGCGGCCTTGCCGCGCGCCTGCGGGGGCGCCAGCGCCAGGGCCGCGTCCAGGTTGTCCGGGTCCGCGCACAGGATGTGGTCGAACCGCAGGAAGTCGTCGGACTGCAGCTGGCGCGCACGCAGCCCGGAAATATCCACGCCGTGGCGCCGGGCGCAGGCCACCGCCCGTGGGTCCGGCGCCTTGCCACGGTGCCAGCCGGCGGTGCCGGCCGAGTCCACTTCCACCCGCCCGGCCAGCGGCGAGCGCTCGATCCGCGCGCGCAGGGCGCCCTCGCCCATCGGCGAACGGCAGATGTTGCCCAGGCACACCACCAGCAGCTTCAACGCACGGTCTCCAGCAGCGCGGCCGCGCGCGCGAGATCTTCCGGGGTATCGATGCCCGGCGGGAACGGCTCGGGCGACAGCGCAACGGCGATGCGGAAGCCGGCCTCCAGCACGCGCAGCTGCTCCAGCGATTCGATCTGCTCCAGCGTGCCCGGCGCCATCGCCGCGAACTGCTGCAGGAAACCGGCGCGGTAGCCGTAGATGCCGATATGGCGCAGCCATTGCGCCTGCGGCAGCTGCGCCGTGGAACGGGCGAAGGCATCGCGGTGCCAGGGGATCGGCGCGCGGCTGAAGTACAGCGCGTCGCCCTGGGCGTTCCGCACCAGCTTGACCACATTGGGATCGAACAGGGTCGCGGCGTCCTCCACCGGGGTGGCCAGGGTCGCCATCGGCGCACCGCTGGCCGCCAGCGTCGCGGCCACGGCGCGGATGCCCGCCGCCGGCGCGAACGGCTCGTCGCCCTGCAGGTTGACCACGATGGCCTGCGCATCCCAGCCGGCGTGGCGCGCGCATTCGGCCAGCCGGTCCGTGCCCGAGGC
>JGI11944J13513_1000551_pt1 | contig 35063 bp, 30 predicted proteins | sample TerdegcoTASludge_FD_13513 | JGI IMG/M metagenome (IMG submission 13513) | reverse complement strand
CAGCCGCTGGACCCCTATCAACTCAGCAAGCGAACCTGAAAGATTGACCGCCCCAACCGCCGCAACAACCAAACCACCGAACTCAAACAACGTCAACCCCATCCCCCCGGCTTTACTCGTCCTTACCGTCTGGATTATCGCCACTCCTAAAACAACCCCTAACGCCATCCAGTCATACCAGAACATCTCTCCTCCTTTTAAAAATCAATCAATATCAAACTCATCACTTTCCCCGATATCACCTTCATCACCCAGTTCCTCATCAAGGTCGCTCAAACCTGCGCCCAAATCTTCACTATCCTCTAAATCCTCATCCCCGATACCCGCATCAAAATCCACTTCGCTCTTTGACCCCCCAACAACCGTAAACCGGCCAAAAATCTGGTGCACCCTTCTCCCACCACAATTCGGGCAAACCGGTTTCAGACCTGCCTCCTTCTCTGCCAGAGTGGCGACAATGTCAAACTTATGACCGCAATCATCACAACTGTACTCATATACCGGCATATAGCGCCTCCTTATCTGTTATTGCGTATATAATTCTATTATCCAAAAGCGGTCGCTCTGTCAATATATTCTCACTACCGTCTGGTCAACATCAGTCGTTAACCCGCTTACCAATTCACACCACGAATCACCCTGAAAACCACTCCCAGAACCGCTCCCTGAGCCGTTCCCCGACTCAAATACAGACCGGCTCTAACAGCAACTCACCAAGCCCCTATCAGGACCCTATCAGAAGTAGCATTAGGTTTAACATTAACCGCAACCTGTCCTGCTAATTTGTTGATTCATAACGGGTTAAAATAACCGACACCTTATCATGCAGATAACCTTTTGACATACTGTGCGATAACTACCGGTACAGCAAACCTGGTCTGTTCATCAAACTGCCGTGCAAGATAGATAAAAGCCCTTTATTTGTTTCTCTCTCCGGAATTTTCTCTGACACAATTCGCCCGCCGGTACCGGTTTTCTTCAACTGCCGCGCCCTAATAATAACGCCTTAATTACTCAGACTCTTCGCTTGACACTGAATTGATTCCACCCTATACTACAAAACCTTTTATAAGAAGAATTTAATTAAAAAAATCAAAGGAGGATAAATGGCTGCTGAACCAAACTTTTACGAGCCACCAAAGGAGTTGGTGGAAAACTCCAATGTGATGGCGTTTATGAAGAAGCACGGCATCAAGACGCTGGACGAACTCTTGGCGCGGGCGCGCGACCTTGAATGGTACTGGGGTGAAATGGCAAAGGAACTGGAATGGTTTAAGCCCTGGGAAAAGGTCCTTGATGAGTCCCAGGCTCCTTTCTACAAATGGTTTATCGGTGGCAAATTCAACATCGCCAGCAACTGTGTTGACCGGCATATGAAGACCGATGTCAAAGACAAAATCGCCTACATCTACCACTCGGAACCAGGCGAAGTGGAAAAATGGACCTATGCCCAACTTTATAAAGAGGTCAACAAACTGGCAAACGCCCTCAAGCGTCTTGGCGTGAAAAAGGGTGACCGGGTAACAATATTTATGCCGATGATTCCCCAGTTACCGGTAGCGATGCTTGCCTGTGCCAAAATCGGCGCGATTCATTCGGTAGTTTTCTCGGGCTTTTCCTCCGCTTCGCTCCGTGACCGGATTCAAGATGCCGAGGCAAAGGTTTTGATAACCGCCGACGGTGCTTATCGCCGGGGGAAACTCGTTACCCTGAAAGCAAACGCTGACCCGGCACTCGCCGAATCGCCCTCCATTGAACACTGCATCGTATTTAAGCGCGCCGGTAATCCGGTGGATATGAAACCGGGCCGCGACCTCTGGTGGCACGAAATCACCGCAAACGAATCCGAAGAGTGCCCAACTGAGCCGCTCGATGCCGAGGATATGCTTTATATCCTGTACACTTCAGGCACGACCGGCAAACCCAAAGGTGTGGTTCATGTCCATGGCGGCTATGCGGTGGGCACCTACACGACATTGAAATTTGTATTTGACATTAAACCCGATGACATCTACTGGTGTGCCGCTGACATCGGCTGGGTCACAGGCCATTCTTACATCGTCTATGCACCGTTGATGTTAGGTGCCACCTCTATCCTCTATGAGGGCGCGCCCGACTATCCGGCACCAGACCGCTGGTGGTCAATCATCGAAAAGGAAAAGGTAACGATTCTTTACACATCACCGACCGCCATCAGAATGTTTATGCGCTTTGGTGAAGAGTATCCGGCAAAGCACAACCTCTCCTCCTTGCGGCTTCTCGGTTCGGTCGGCGAACCGATCAACCCCGAGGCATGGCGCTGGTACCGCAAAAACATCGGCGGCGATAAACTTCAGATTATGGACACCTGGTGGCAAACCGAAACCGGTTCATTCGTAATCTCGCCCTTGCCCATTACCCCGTTAAAACCCGGCTCAGCAACAAAACCGTTGCCCGGATTCTCTGCCGATGTTGTCGATCAGAATGGTAATCCGGTTAAACCCAACGAAAATGGCTTCGCGGTTATCCTTCGGCCCTGGCCCTCAATGCTTCGCACCCTGTACAAAGACCCGGACCGTTATGTTCAATCCTACTGGTCCCGATTCACGGGCAAATACCTTACCGGTGACTCCTGCACCAGGGATGAAGATGGTTACTTCTGGTTCCGGGGCCGCGCCGATGAGGTGCTCAATGTTGCCGGACACCGACTCGGCACCGCCGAAATTGAGTCGGCACTCGTTGCCCATCCTGCGGTCGCCGAAGCGGCTGTCATCGGTATCCCGGACGAAATCAAAGGCGATGTGCCAAAGGCTTATGTAACCCTGAAAGTCGGGTTCCAGCCCAGCGATGCCCTTGTCGAAGAACTGAAAAAATGGGTTGCTCAGGAAATCGGACCCATTGCCCGACCGGAATCCATTGAGTTCCGGGACAAACTGCCCAAGACCCGCTCGGGTAAGATAATGCGTCGCCTGCTTAAAGCCGAAGCGCTGGGTAAGCCAATCGGCGACATCTCAACTTTAGATGAGTAACACCGAAACCGGGGCGTCCAGAATTATGGACGCCCCGGTCCAATTCCCGCAAAATTCAAAAGGAGGTCGTTTGTGAGTGAAGGTAAAACTTTCAATCGCTGGTTGATAGTCGTCGGCGCAATCCTGATCCAACTCTGCCTCGGTGCCATCTATGCCTGGAGTGTGTTTCGTAAACCGCTTGAAACCAGTTTGAATATCACCGCGACCCAGGCTTCCCTTCCATTTTCGTTTGTCCTCATCTTCTTTGCTCTGGCAACGGTTATCGGTGGCCGCCTTCAGGACAAATTTGGTCCCCGAGTTGTCGCTATTATTGGCGGTATTTTGCTCGCCGCCGGTATGATTCTTGCAAGTTTTGCCCAGAACATCGTAATGCTCATCGTTGCCTACGGTGTCGTTTCCGGTATCGGTATCGGTTTTGCCTATGTCTGTCCCATTTCTGCCGGGGTCAAATGGTTTCCGGACAAAAGAGGGTTGATAACCGGTCTGGCAGTCGCCGGTTTTGGTGCCGGAGCCCTGATAGTCGGACCACTTGCCCGGGCGATGATTGACCGCATCGGTCCATTTCTAACCTTTCGCTATCTCGGCATCGCCTATTTTGTTTTAATCATTATCGGTGCTCTGATTTTAAGAAACCCGCCTCTTGGTTATCGTCCAGCGGGCTGGAATCCTCAGGCCGCAACCCGAACTCCGCAAACCAGCGACTTCTCAGCCGGTCAAATGATAAAGACGGCCCAGTTCTGGTTTATCTGGATGACCTATTTTGCCGGGTGTGCTGCGGGATTGATGATTATCGGTCAAACATCGCCGATCGCGCAGGAGTTGGCTCGTTTTAGCAAAGAGACCGCTGCTATCGGTGTCAGTGTGCTTGCCATTTTTAACACCCTCGGCAGAATCTTCTGGGGAAGAGTATCCGACAGCATCGGCCGAACCCGTGCCCTATCTTTGATGTTTCTCATCAATACCGTGGCGATACTCGGCTACTTCTTAATTCCCGCGCTACCGGCAATTTTCTGGCTCGGGATTGCTCTGGTCGGTTCCAGTTTCGGCGGCTACCTCGCAATTTACCCGGCGGTCACCGCCGATTACTACGGAACAAAAAATTCTGGAATCAACTATGGTTTGGTTTTCACCGCTTACGGTGTCGGTGGTTTACTTTCCAATATCTTTGCCCCGCGGATGAAAGAGATTACCGGCAACTACAATGCGGCGTTCATCGTCACCGCCCTGCTCTGCCTGCTTGCCGCCATCGTCGTTTTTCTGTTATTAAAAGCGCCGAGCCCGCGGTCAAAACAAACCACTTAACCTGAAAGGAGTTGTAAAATGAAAAAACTGTCGCCGGTTGAAATCGAAAATCTAATCGCCAAAGCCAAAAAGCCGGCGGAAGACGCGATGAAGTTACATCCCTTCTATCGCGGCAAAATCCAGATTGTGCCCAAGTGCTGTGTCCGGGATTTTAACGACTTCGCCATCTGGTATACGCCGGGTGTCGCAGCACCCTGCAAAGCCATCCAGCAAGATGTAAACCAATCGTTCATCCACACCAACCGGGCAAACACCATCTGCGTCCTGACCGACGGCACCAGAGTTCTGGGGCTGGGTGACATCGGCCCTGAGGCGTCAATGCCGGTGATGGAAGGCAAGGCGCTACTGTTCAAATACCTGGGCGGGGTCGACGCCGTCCCGATTGCGCTCCGCACCAAAGACCCGGACGAATTCATCCGCACCGCTAAACTGCTTGAACCATCCTTCGGCGGTTTTAACCTCGAAGACATCGCCCAGCCCAAATGCTTCCGGATACTCGATACGCTGCGTGCCGAGTTAGATGTCCCGGTCTGGCATGATGACCAGCAGGGCACCGCTGCCGTTACATATGCCGGTCTGGTCAACGCCCTGAAAATCGTTGGCAAGGACATCAAAAAGGTAAAGGTCGCAATGCTGGGCGCCGGCGCCTCGAACATCGCGATCGCCCGGGTTATCATCAAAGGTGGTGTCACACCGGGTAACATCATAATGTGTGACTCCAAAGGCACTCTCCACAAAGGGCGCACCGAACTTCAGGAGCAGTTCAAGGAAAAATGGCATATGTGTCAGATTTCCAACGATGAAAATGTTCGGGGCACAATTGCCGATGCGATGAAAGGCGCCGATGTCCTCATCGCCCTTTCAACACCAGGTCCCGGCGTTGTTAAACCAGAATGGATTAAAGCGATGGCTAAAGACCCAATCGTCTTCGTCTGCGCCAACCCCATTCCCGAAATCTGGCCCTGGGAGGCGATTGAAGCCGGTGCCCGGGTCGTTGCCACCGGCCGAAGCGACTTCCCCAACCAGGTTAACAACTCGCTCGGTTTTCCGGGCATCTTCCGCGGTGCCCTTGATGTAAACGCCCGCACCATCACCGATGAAATGTGTATCGCCGCAGCACTGGAACTTGCCCGAGTCGCTGAAGACCGGGGATTACGCGAAGACTACCTGATTCCTACAATGGACGACTGGGAGGTATTTCCGCGAGAAGCGGTTGCGGTCGGAATGAAGGCGATTGAGCAGGGTGTTGCCCGGATTACGATGACGCGCGAACAGTTGCTAAAGACCGCCACCGAAAAAATCAAACAGGCGCGTGAAATGACCCAGTGGCTGATGAAAGAAGGGTTTATCCTGCCCGCACCGGCTTAACTTGATAGACTGTCCGGAAGTTTATTCTAATTGGTCTTCTTGAGGCACCTCATAGTTAGGTGCCTCTTTAATTATTGTGACGCTGTGCGGATGACTTTCGCGCAATCCTGCATTGGTAATTCGCACAAACTTTGCCCGATTTTGAAATTCGGTGATGTTGCGGGCACCACAGAACCCCATTGAAGCACGTACCCCACCTTCCAGTTGAAAAAGGACATCGCGCACACTACCACGGTAAGGCACCCGGCCCACGATGCCTTGCGGCACGAGCTCAACACCGCTCTCCTGAAAATATCGGTCTGCCGAACCCCGGCGCATCGCATCAATCGAACCCATCCCCCGATAAACTTTATATCTTCGACCTTCAAGTAAAACATCTTCACCCGGGCTCTCATCGGTCCCGGCAAGTAAATTGCCCATCATCACCGATGACGCCCCTGCCGCCAGCGCCTTGGCAACATCACCGGAAAATCTTATGCCACCATCAGCAATTAACGGTATCCGATAACGCCGCAACGCTGCGGCGCAGTCCATAATCGCGGAAAGTTGCGGAACACCGACCCCGGCAACAACCCGGGTTGTACAGATAGACCCGGGACCGATACCAACCTTTACCGCCGAGACACCGCATTTCGCCAAAGCAATCGCCCCTTCCGCGGTCGCAACATTGCCGGCAACGATTTCCAGCTGGGGAAAAAGCCGGCGCAATTTCTTTGCTGTTTCCAGCACCCGTGCTTGATGCCCATGCGCCGTGTCAATGACAATCGCATCGACTTCAGCCGCAACCAGCGCCCGCGCCCGCTCCAGGGCTTCTTTACCGGTGCCCACCGCAGCCGCACAGCGCAAACGCTGTTTGCTGTCCACGGTCGCATACGGATGCTCAACCCTTTTAAGGATATCTTTGGCGGTAATCAAACCTTTTAGTCTTCCCTGCCGGTCAACTATCGGCAACTTTTCCAAGCGGTTTTTCTTGAGAATCTCCTTTGCCCGCTTAAACCCAATTCCCTCCGGTGCCGTAACCAGACCATCGCTCGTCATCACGGTTCGCACGGGTTTTTCTCCGTCATCTTCAAAGAGTAGGTCGCGTCGGGTGACGATACCTATCAACCTACCTTCATCATCAACAACTGGTAAACCGGAAATATTGTGACGAGCAAACAAATCGCGCACCTCGGCAACCGTTCGTTCCGGGGTTATAGAAAACGGATTGGCAATCATCGAACTCTCAGCTCGCTTGACCTTTGCCACCTCCGCTGCCTGCTGTTCAATCGTCATATTCTTGTGAATAACTCCTATCCCACCAGCCCGCGCCATCGCAATCGCCATTTTCGCTTCAGTAACCGTATCCATTGCCGCACTCACCAGTGGTAGATGTAAGGTTATCCCTTTACTGAAGCGGGAACTGATATCAACCTCTGCCGGCAGCACATAAGAACGCTGCGGCACAAGTAAAACATCGTCAAAAGTCAAAGCCTCTTTCATCTAACTATATTTATTATAACCGATTTTTCAAAGCCTGAATAAAGGCAAGTTCGGTTCTTATTTCCTCAACTTTCGGACCGGACCCCTTCTCTTTTTTGAGCAACTCGTTGTACACCTTTTCCGCCTTATCCAGCGCCCCTGCTTGTCGATAGCATCGACCAGCCTGCATCATTCCTTCAAAACCCAGCGGTGATTGCGCAAATTGCCGATAAACTTTTTCGTAGAGAGTTGCCGCTTTAAGATAGTTGCCTTGCTTCTCTTCGCACAACGCTAAACCCATCAACGCCGCTGGATTTAGAACCGGGTCTCGACCCGATTTTTTCAAAAAGATATTAAACTCGCGCTTTGCCTCAGCAACGCGCGGGGGCTGCTGGCGAAGATAAAGACTGCCGAGATAGTAATGAGCTTTTACCCCGGCGTAATCACGGCCAAATTTCGCCGCCAGTTCTTTCAGCGCCTGCTCGGCGTACTCATTATTACCCTGAAAGTAATTTCCCAATGCATCCATTAGCCGCAATTCGGCTTCGGCGTTTATCCCCGGTTTCGGACGATTCTGAAGTAACAAAATCACGCCGACAATTACCAGCAACCCGAGTGCAACCCCGATCCAAAACCGCTTGGGGTCTGCGTAGTAGAACTCGGCAACTTTTTCAACCGTTTGTTGGAACTTGTCCTCTTTAAGTTCCTCTTTACCCACGCGGTGTCTTATTCTCACCCTTAATTTCTCCTTTCTACCCCTGGCCCGATTCGAACGGGCGACCTGCGGTTTAGGAAACCGCCGCTCTATCCTCCTGAGCTACAGGGGTTAATGAAACATTATAAATTGCATTTATCAAGTGTCAAGGAAACATATTTGCTTTAACTTGACTTGATAAGAACTTTAGATTACCCTTTTCTAATGGGTATCAGCGCATTTTTCCGGAGCATAACCGAGCGCTTCACTAACGACATCGCTATCGACCTCGGCACCTCTTCAACGCTGATTTATGTTCGTGGCAAAGGTATTGAATTACGCGAACCATCAATTGTTGCGGTTGATGAAATTACCCACGAAGTGGTTGCCGTCGGCAGTGAAGCCAAACGCATGCTGGGTCGAACACCCGAAGGGATTCGTGCGGTTCGTCCTATGAAAGATGGCGTTATCGCCGATTTTGGAATGGTAGAAATAATGCTGAAGAGCTTCATCGGTATGGTCCAGCGCAAAAAACTGTTTGTCCGTCCCCGGGTGATAATTTGTGTCCCATCGGGAATTACCGAAGTAGAAAAAAGGGCGGTCCGGGATTCGGTAGAAGCGTCTGGTGCCCGCGAAATCTACCTGGTATCCGAACCAATTGCGGCGGCGATTGGTGTTGGACTGCCGGTTGATGCGCCCACCGGCAATATGGTCATCGACATCGGCGGTGGCACAACTGAGATTGCCGTCGTTGCACTCTCCGGAATAGTAAATGCGGCATCGATTCGTGTTGCGGGTGATGAAATGGACGAAGCAATCATCAACTATATCAAAAAGAACTACAACCTGATTATCGGTGAACAAACTGCGGAAAATATCAAAATCGCCATCGGTTCCGCTTATGCCACCGGTACCGAAGAAACGATGGAAGTAAAAGGCCGGGACCTTGTTTCCGGTATCCCGAAAACAATCCGTATCACTTCAACCAAAGTCCGCGAGTCACTTGAAGAACCGGTCTCTTTAATTATTGATGCGGTTCGACTGGCACTGGAAAAGACCCCGCCGGAACTGGCTGCTGATATCGTTGACCGTGGTATCTATATGTGTGGTGGTGGCGCCCTTTTGCGCGGTCTTGACCTGTTAGTTAAAGAAGAAACCAACCTTCCGGTGTATGTGGCGGAAAATCCTATTGAAAGCGTCGTTAGGGGTGCTGGCCGCATTCTCGAAAATATCGGCGTCAACGAAAAATTAATCCTCCGCACCAAATAGCAAAACCGGTGCTCGCTAACCTTAACACCTGAAATGTCGCCCCCCGACAGAATTAACTCCTGGCAAGACCGCATTTCCTGGGGGCTATTGCTTATCTCATTGGCAGTTTACCTCCTCCCCCACAATACCAAAATAAAAATCGCCCCCCACTTCGCCACGGTCCTCTTGTCGCCTTTGCGTGGTATTACCGCTCTGCGCACAACAATCGCAACCATCAACAATGACAATGCTCGTTTAGCACGGCTGGCTGCGGAACTGGCGCTCGAAAATGCCCGATTAAAACACTATCTGAATCTCCCGGAAAGTACAATTGCGATTCCCGCTAATTCACTGCGATTGATAAGGTCTCGGGTAATTGCCCGCGACATCACCACCCTGAAAAGATTTTTCACTATTACATGCGGCGCAAACGACGGTGTTCAAATCGGTTCAGCCGTAATCGTTCCGGAAGGTGTTGTCGGACGTGTCATCATGGTTACACCGCACCAGGCATTGGTCCAGACGATTTTTGAACCCGACTTCCGCGTAGCGGTGATGAACGCGCGCACCCGGGAAATAGCCCTTGCCCATCCTGACCAAAAACAAAAACTAATCCTTGATTATGTCAATAAAAACGCCGACTTCCGAATTGGTGATACCATTGTTACATCAGGACTGGGCGGCATTTTTCCTAAAGGACTGCGTCTCGGAGTCGTTGTTGAAACCCCGGAACAGCCTGATGCACTCTTTAAACCGGTATATGTTAAACCGTTCATAAACATTATGCTCATCGAACAGGTATTCGTTATCATCACACCCTTCCCTCTACAGGACAATTGGCTTGACAACCTTCAACCATCCGAAATAACGATACCGGAGTAAATGATGCGCCAGTTCTTCGCATTTGTTTTCATCTATCTCCTGTTTGTACTCCAGAGCACCTTGTTTCCAGTTGGACCCCAATTTGTCCTTCTTGCCCTGATTGTATTCGCCCTCTATGAAACCCGTCTCATCGCCACCCTTCTTGGTATCTGGGCTGGCTTCTGTCTCGACCTTACCACCCCAACCACACTTGGCGTTCAAATGTTAACATTAGGTGGTATCGGCTACGGCATTGCTGTGGTCCGCAACCTATTTTACCGCAACCGCTGGCATAATCTCCTTTTTACCATTACTGGATTACTCCTTCAGCAACTTTTGTACTACTTTGTGGATAAAAATCCTTTAAACCTAAACACGCTGCTGATTACAGCAATCCTAACACTTACCCTGGCTCCGCTCGCCGAACCGGCAGTTGTCGCTCTTTTCTATCGTCATTCAAAAAAATGAAAAACCGTTTAAAAAGATTAACCGGCATTATCATCATCCTGTTTGGCATCTTAAGCCTGCGCCTATCTTATCTCCAACTTATCCGCGGTGCCCGTTACGCCCGATTAAGCGACCGTAATCGGATTCGTAAAATTGTTTTACCGGCACCGCGCGGCCGTATCTATGACCGTAACGGCGTTCTCCTTGCCGACACCCGACCTTCATTCACTGTTACCGTAATCCCAACTGAGACAAACGATAGCGCTCTAACCCTGCTTGCCAGCCTTATTAACCTGCCATTTGCTGAACTCAAACGGCGCCTGGAACCAATCGTTGCCTTTCCTTCACCGGTTACAATTTATCGCAATGCCGACCCAACAATTGTCGCCCGAATCCAGGAAAACAACTTTCGCCTCCCCGGCGTACTGATCCGCATTGACCCGGTTCGTAATTACCCCTACCATGAGCTTTACTCTCATACAATCGGTCATCTGGGCGAGGTCACGGAAGAAGAACTCGCTAAAGATTCCACTTACCGTCGTCTCGATTTCGTCGGTCGAACCGGTGTCGAAGCCAGTTATGAAAAAGTTTTGCGCGGCAAAGACGGTTATGAATTTGTTGAAGTCGATGCCCGGGGCAGAGAAATCGGTCCTTTAGCCGAAAAAAGACCAGAACCCCCAATTCCCGGCAAAGATATCTATCTGACTATCGATCACCGTCTTCAAAATCTTGCGGCCGAACTTACTAAAAACTATGACCGCGCCGCGGTTGTAGGCATCTCGGTTAAAAATGGCGCAATCATCTGCCTTTTGTCTCGCCCCCAGTTTGACCCGAACATTTTCTTTTCGACCATAAATCCGTCATTTTGGAAAAACCTCGTCAACAACCCTTCTAAACCATTTTATAACCGGGCAATTTCTTCAGGGTATCCTCCGGGTAGCACATTTAAACCCCTGGTCGCACTCGCCGCACTTAAAGACCACATTGTCACGCCTACCACAACCCTATTACCCTGTACCGGGACATTTCGCTACGGTAACCGCACATTCAAATGCTGGTCTACCCACGGCACACTCAATCTACTTGGTGCCATCGAGCAATCCTGCAATGTTTACTTTTACCAGCTTGGATTACGCCTCAGTATTGATAGTCTCACAGAGTTTTGTCAGCGCTTGGGTTTGGGCAAACCAACCGGTATTGACATCCCGGGAGAAAGTCCGGGAAATATTCCTTCCCGGGAGTATCTCGACCGCCGCTATGGAAAAGGTAAATGGACCCGGGGCACAATGCTCAACTTTGCCATTGGTCAGGGGGAAATTATGCTAACTCCTCTGCAACTGGCAACACTCTACTGTTGCATCGCCAACGAAGGTTATTATTATCGACCATTTCTTGTTTCCCATATCGATTCTGCCGGTATCCGGGTAAAGGTTACCCAACCCACACGCATCGATGTCTCAATAAACAAACAGGACCTAATGCAGGTGAAAAAAGCATTAACTAGGGTCGTCCAGTTCGGCACCGGTCGTGCTGCACAACACAACGAAATCACCATCGCCGGCAAAACCGGCACGGCACAAAACCCACCCCGGCCCGACCATGCCTGGTTTGTTGGCTATGCACCGGCTGAAGCCCCAGAAGTTGTTTTCGCTGTTTTAGTAGAAAATGCCGGACACGGTGGAGCTGTTGCCGCACCAATTGTTGGTGAACTGATTCGTGCCTATTTTTCTTCATATGACGAATAATCGGCGGAGATTCGACATTCCCCTACTTGCTCTAACTTTAACTTTAATCACAATTGGTCTTCTTGCCATCTATTCTGCGGGAGGGGGGCGCTATCTTCTTCGCCAGCTGATATTTGTCCCCATCGGCTTTTTCGGGATTTTTTTGTTCTTCCTGCTCCCGCGCCGCATCCTATACGGTTTAACCGAACCACTTTATGCCTTAACTCTACTTCTGCTAATTGCTGTGTTATTCTTGGGAACCGGGCCTGGTGCCCGACGCTGGTTTCAAATCGGTTCATTTTCTTTACAACCCTCGGAGTTCGCAAAAATCACCGTCACCCTGATGCTCGCCAAATATTTAAGCTACAAACGGGAAATTAAACCAAACTTTGCCAGCCTTGCGGGACCGATATTGATAATGGTAATTCCCCTTTTGCTCATCCTGCTCGAACCTGACCTCAGCACCGCCCTCTGCCTGGTGCCGCCTTTTGCTGCAATGCTCTACTGGCAGGGATTAAGACCATTACACATTTTACTGCTATTTATGCCCTTCCTTTCTTTTGCCGCCGGCTTTTCGCTTTATCTGTGGATTCCCTTCTTTGTCTTCCTTGCTGTTCTCGTGTTCCTTCGAATGCGGTTCTTTCGGGCAATAGCGGCACTCGCAACCGGCACGGTATTCGGGCTTCTTTCCCCGGTTGTTCTTTCCCTGCTCAAGGATTACCAGCGAACCCGTCTTATCAGTTTTTTCGCACCGTGGTTTGACCCCCATGGAATGGGCTGGAACGCAATCCAATCGCAAATTGCCATCGGTTCAGGAAGACTTTTGGGAAAGGGCTTCCTTCACGGTACCCAAAAAAGGCTGGGCTTTCTTCCTAATCGTCATACCGATTTCATCTTCTCCGCCATTGCCGAAGAAACCGGTTTTATCGGCTCTTTGCTTCTGCTACTCGTCATCGGCTTTTTAATCCGGCGTATCCTTCTTATCGCCTACAACAGTCGGGACAAAAATGCAAGTCTCATAGCCATCGGTTTCGCTGCAATTCTCTTTTACCAAGCATTTGTCAACATCGGAATGTTACTCGGGCTTTTACCCATCACCGGCGTTACCCTGCCATTTATCAGCTATGGTGGCTCTTCACTCCTAACCTGTTGTCTTATGATTGGCCTTGTCCTCAACATCTCCGCCCAGCCGGAGTAGAAATGACCGACATCAAATCCTTCACCCTTGAACAACTCATTCAATATGGGGAAAAGTGCGGTTGGGAAAAATATCGCGCCCGCCAACTGTTTCTCTGGCTGTACCAGAAAAATGCCACCAGCTTTGACGAAATGACGAACTTGAGCAAAAATTTTCGTCAGGAACTCAGTAAACAGTTTTACATCAGCAACCTTTCACCAATCCGTATCCTATCCAGTCCTGATTCAACAGTTAAACTCACCTTTGCTCTTCAGGACGACAACATAATTGAGTCCGTGCTACTCTTCGACCAGAACCGCCGCACAGTCTGTGTCTCTACCCAGGTTGGATGTCCGTTAAACTGCCGCATCTGTGCCACCGCAAAACTCGGCTTCAAACGAAACATTAAATGGTTTGAAATTGTCGAACAGATTCAGGCGTTGATCAGGCAAACCAACACCACTCCAACTAATATTGTATTTATGGGAATGGGCGAACCCCTTCTCAACTTAGATGAAGTCCTCGAGGCGGTAAAAACTATAAACTCCGATTACGGGTTAAAAATCGGTGCCCGTCGTATCACCATTTCCACCGCTGGCATTCCTGATGGTATCTATCGCCTTGCCCAGTTCCCTCTTCAGATTCGACTCGCCGTGTCGCTCAACGCCACCAATGACCAAACCCGTTCGATGATTATGCCCATCAACAAACGTTACCCCCTAAAAATCCTATTTGAAGCAATTCGCGCCTACTATGCCCAAACCCACCGCCGAATCACCTTCGAGTATGTCCTGCTCGATGGTATCAATAACCTTCCCGAAGACATCTCAAGGCTTGTACGTCTGCTCGAAGGTATTCCTTGTAAAATCAACCTGATTCCCTTCAACCCATTTCCCGGTTCACCATTTAGACCGCCAACGCCGGCTGCTGTCAAACGCTTTGCCCTTGCTCTTTATCCCCACCTGCCGACGGTTACCATCCGGAAAAGCAAAGGAGGCAAAATCTTAGCCGGTTGTGGCCAACTTGCTGGAGAATTGAACATCCCATAAACACTCATCACTTTATAATTAAACAGCCGTAATTTCAATTGTCTCTAACGGTAACCTGAAATTCCAATGGCAACGGCTGTTGCGAGGCAAGCGCGGCGATCGTCCGCACCGTCTCCGGACTGCCAATGTCCGAAAATACACACCGTTCGGCATCTTCCCACACACCAATTCCCAGCACCACTCCATCAAGAACAAGAACTGTCAAACCACGGCTCCTATCCTGTCCGGCGCGAACGACCGTCCTTAACTTTGGAACAATGGGCGGATCGAAAATTGGCTCGGCATTCAATTCTTGATTACCTGCCAGCAAGGTTTTGAGCACAACCTGTTTTGCCGCATCGCCGGCAACCGGCAGAGATTTACCCGAAGAATACAGACTATCCGACCACACCGCATCCCAAATTTCTACTCTACCGGTACCAAACAGCAGTCGCAAAGTCGGGTGAGTAAAAACCTCGTTCAACTTTACCTCAAATTTGCTGCAGGACAGAAGCCCTGAAGAATTAAACCGGCATTCAACCCCAAGAAACTTTAATCGGTTCTGGATAATTGCCTTGGCTTTTTTGATTTTGAAAAAATTAACCGTTCCCGATGCATCAAGCAGTACTCTTGCGGCGGGAACAAAAGGAAATTTAATCCTGCCCGCCTGATTAAATCGTTCAAACCTCATATCCCACTCGGCACTCCTGTCATCGGCGCAACAGTAGATTCGCAAAGGTAAACCTGATTTCGCATCTATCTCCAGTATCCCGATAATGTGTTTTAACCCTGGTAGGTCAAGAAGAGGGAGATTGGGCTTAAATTGATATCGAAACCGCCCTTTCTCTAATCCAAGATACTCCAGTTCGGTATTCTGCAACACCTGTTCAATCTGGTCAAAAATTTTAGTTTCTACCCCCCTTGGCATTTTTTCCCACCGACCGTCTTCCATTGCAAACTGCACATCACCCTTTGCCCTTAACTGCACCATCCTCTTTTCGTTTTCCCGTTCCCAGTAACCATCCCATTTTTCCCTATCCGGACTATTGTATATGCCAGAATATCGAGCAGAAATAGTTGTTGGCCAATCGGTATGATAATAAAGTGAGAAACTGAAGGAACTGACCCGGGTCAGACTCTTCCAGATTTCCCGGTCCGCGCGTTCCGGTTCCAAATTTTGTCTGACTAACTTCGCACTGCACCCAAGAAAAAAAACAGTTATTCCAATCAGTGCGTGTTTTTTAAAAATCGGAGCCCAGCTCAAACAGAAACTTCCAGTTTTTATCATCCGTTAACGACAATGGTTTGGCAAAGTCCAGTTTCACATAGAAAAACCAAACTGGAATACGCAACCCTGCCCCAACGCCGAGTTTTAAGTCCTGGAATTGCTGCCCGTTCCAGATGCGCATACTGTCACCCAAAATCATCCCGCCGTCGAGAAATGCTACACCCCTGATACCACGAATATCTATCGGCAGAGGAAAGGCGATATTCAACCGGTCGATAAAAGGATAACGCAACTCAAAGTTAAATAGCCCAATCCCTGGACCTTGCTTTTTGTAAAATTCACCCCATTTGTATCCCCGAACATCTTCCCCGCCCAGATAGAAAGAACCGAATTGCCCAAAACCCATCGTGCCAACAACCCGACTGGCAAAGACAAACCTACGACCTAACCGTAAATAGTGACGAAAGTCAGCGGTCAGCATCTGATAGCGCCGGCTTGAAATACCGGGCACTGATGCCCCAACTTCAACACGCGTGCGCACACCCCGAACTGGACCAAACTGATCAGGCCAGTAGGTGTTGTCGAACACAAACGCCTCACTTCCATAAAACAGCCATTCCCGATAAATTGATTCTTGATACCAGGTTTCATCGTAACGCCAAACACCTACATCGCTCGCCATTCCCAGCAATCCTGTTTCGAATTTTGTAAACCGGTCCAGCGGATAACTGATAATCGCTCCGCCGCCGCGATTCACTCGCTCAACCACAAAAGAACCCGGGTCGTAGTAAGGTATTTCAAAAATTTGAAACAAGGTAAATCCATAATCAACGCGCTTGGGTAATAACCAGTATTGCAGAATCAAATTGGAGTTAAGGATGTCACCGTAAAGGTCGGTGTAAATGGCAAACCGATGGTTGCCCAAAATATCACTCATTTCAAGGTAAATTGTTCCGGCGAATCCTCCCCCGGCACCGGTACTGTAAGAAGCGGCTCCGGCAAGATAATCCAGTGCCAGACTGAACCCTACCGGTTTTACCCGTTCAAAGTCCAGACCGCTCCTTATGAACCGAACGGCACCCACCGCCTCAGCAATTACTCCCGTATCAACAGGAATTTTCTCAAGCGGGTCAAGTATCATCGCAATATCCCAGCCTACATTGGAAAAGTAGGCAAAGGCAAGTTTTCGGTCATTTTGGGACAGAGATAGATAAGACACCTCGCCCAAAAAGTCGGTACGGCGTACAATTTGACCCTTTTTAAGAGAGTAAACGCAAATGTTTTGCGAAAAGGAGTCCGCCGCGACCCAGAATAGATATTCGCCCGAACTGGTAAACACCGGATAGCCCAAGAAACTACTCGGCGCAGTTAGTCGCACCAGTTCACCCCGTCCATCTCTCAACCACACCGCATATCTCCCCGGCATCCAATCAACTCCCGGTTCGGGACGGTCCGAAACAAACACTATGGTATCTCCCGAAGGAGAAAATGCCGGGTCTTTGTCTTCAAACATATCGTAAGTCAATCTTTTTGGCGATCCCCCATCGGTCTCCACCACGTAGATGTCACTGAAACCATTTTTCACCCCGACAAAAACCAGTTTTTTACCATCGGGCGAAAACTTCGGCGTGTAAATTGCATCAAGATTACCGGAAATACGGCGCACAACTTTGCCATTGTTAACATCAATCAGGGTGATGTTGTCTCTTCCTTTCGCTGTGGCAACAACGGCAATGATTTTCTCGTCTGGAGACCAGGCGACACCGGGTCGAATTAAATGCAGCCCTTCAAATCCCCCCGAACGGCCGCCGCGTATCAGGCGTTTTATAATTTTGCCATTGATTGTTGAGAGCAAATACAGGTCAACATACTCTGACCGGTCCGAAATCATTGCGATCTTTGTCCCGCTAGGTGAAATTGCCGGCGCGGTATTGTAAACTGAGCCGTCCTGTTTGTGATCGGTCAAAAGTTCAGCAATGCGGTCAAAGTTTGCCTTTTTAACAATCTGGGGCCAGTAGCGCATTTTAAGCCATTGCTCCCACGCCTCACCGATTTTTTTCTGGCTCATTCCGAAAACCGCCTGAAAAGTCGCCTCCAGGCTCCTTTTACTCCGCAGCGTATTCATAAACTCGTAGACCTTTTCCCGACCATAGCGCTCCGCCACATAAAGAAAAAACGACTCTCCTTCCCGGTAAGCAAGATACCCATAATTGTCGTTCAACTCCACTAAAGAAACCAGACGGCCACTCAACACCAAATCCCGCATAAATATCTCTGAGTTCACCGTAACCCAGCCGGACTGGAACTCAGCAAAACCTTCCATAATCCACAATGGCACCTGAAACTCCTGTATTGCGCCAAGCAGTGCCGCTAATCGCGAACGATAAAACATTTGGAACTCAAAAATATGGGTTAGTTCGTGCCCAATCACATGATAAAAATCGCGGTAAGAGCCGTTGAAGGGAACGACAATGCGATTCCTGATCAACTCTGAGAAACCGCCCACCCCTTCATCAAGCAAATCGGTAATAACATTGGTTTCGGCAAACTGTCCGGGAGAGAGATAAATAATAATCGGCACCTTTGCCTCTAATTCCATGTTCAGGTCCCGGCTGATTTTGGCGTAAAAATCCTCTGCTGCCCGGGCAGCAAACTCGGCAAGCCCTTCACCTCCGGGGTAAAAAAGAATCTTAAAATTTTCAGTTTCAAAACTCTGGAACTGATAATCTCGGGTTTGCACCTTATTTTTCCCAAAATAAGAAAACTGAGCATAGCAAATGCTCAAAGCCCAGAACATACTGAGACATAGAACTCTGGGAATTGAAAAGAGGTGCCGCATCTGATTAATTAGACCCATCAAACTCTAAAACCCTGCTAATCTCACTTGCCATCATTAAACATAAAAAGTCGGTCTGCTACCTTATAACCATACGCCATCTCGTGCGCGGTATGACCGTAACATATCCCGCCCCGGGCATCAAATCCAATCGCCCCACATACTATCTTCTTGCGCTTTGCTTCTGCCAGTGCAAGAATAAGTGCTGTTGAGGCGGGCATCGTCTTCATCCGGTCCACGATGTCCTTTGCGAGAAGAATTCGCAATATCTCCTCGCCATGCCCGGTGCACGATACTGCTCCGTTAGGTGAGGCGTAAGTTCCGGCACCCAATATCGCTGAATCACCGACTCTTCCTTTCAGCCTGCCCACGATTCCCCCGCTTGATGTTGCCGCTGCCAGATGGCCATTACGGTCAATCGCCACCGCTCCCACCGTACCCATCTTTTGCTCTTCTGTCAGTCTCAACCGCTGGCTCAATCTCGGAAAATAAGGTGACCCTTCTTTCTTCATTTTTTCCAGACGGGCGCGCGCCCGCTCGGTTATCACCTGATACTCCGAAAATCCCATCTGGCGGGCAAATTCCACCGCCCCTGAACCAGCGAGTAGCAAATGGTCGGTATAAACCATTACCTTCTCCGCTACCAGAATCGGATTCTTTACTCCGGTGATACAGCAAACCCCACCAAATCTGCCATCCTGTGTCATCACCGCCGCATCCATCTCCACACCACCATCGAACGTTAAGCTGGAGCCAGTTCCGGCATTAAAAATCGGATTATCTTCCATAACAACAACCGCTTTAATTACTGCCTCCAAAGCGCTGGCTCCCTGTCGCAGTAATCGATAACCCTCTTCAATCGCAACTTTCAAGCCCGCCGCATATTCCGTCTTTTCCTCAATCTTACCCACGCCACCGTGACAAATTATTCCAACCGGTCTATTATCCATCAATCCTCCTTGCTAATGCTGACACCGGGGACAGAAGTAACTACTGCGATTACCAAGTTTTAACCTTTTAATCGGCCTGCCGCAGATACCGCAGGGCATACCTTTTTTGCCAAATACCCGGAGTTGATTTTGAAACTCGCCCCGGGCACCATCGGGCTGAAGATAGCGATTATCCGTCATTGTCGTCCCCATCCACTTAATTCCGGATTTAAGCACCGCCCTTAATGCCTGCGCCAGTTGAGTTATCTCGTCTGGTTTTAATGTGTTCGCCCGCCGGGTTGGTCTAATCTTAGCGCGAAACAGCGCCTCGTCTGAATAGATATTCCCGACGCCGGCACATATCCGCTGGTCCATTAGCAAACTTTTTATCTTTGCCCGCCGTCCCCGCAACTTCTCCCTCAGATATTTACCGTTAAATCTGCGGTCAATTGGTTCCAGCCCTAAACGCCCCAGCCCCTGCAGGACCGATGGCAACCCTGCACCGTCAACATAATAAACCTTCCCCAATACCCGGGGCTCAATAAAAGAAAGCGCCCGGCCACTTGTAAACACCAACCTTACCCTTTCATAGGCTGGAATTTCATCGTTGTTATTGACGACGCGTAAGTGCCCGCTCAATCGGAGATGAAAGATCAGCCGCCCGTGGGGGTGAAGATGTATTATCAGGTATTTCCCTCGCCGAACCAATTGTTTAATTTTTTTCCCTTCTAACCCGGTGCGGAAATTTTTTATATCAGGATAACCAACCGCATCCGCTCGCCGCACGAGAACGGTCTTTATCTGGTTGTCGGTTAAAAGTGGTGCCAAGTGGCGCTTGATGGTCTCAACTTCCGGGAGTTCGGGCATTCTAAACCTTTTCCGTGTTCAACCGTTTTCGGGAAACCCTTACTGCAGTCGTTTCAATACTTCTTCGGTCGAAGTGGCGCTTTCCAACAACTCCACCGCTTTTTTAACATAGGAGTCGCGGCGCAGGCGCATTTGATATTCGCCGTGCAATCCATCAATCTTACCGCCGATTTCAATCTCAACCATCTCTGCCACCGCAGCGCGTGCTGAGTCAAACTCACCATCGGTAAATTCCACTTTTTTCCTACTGCGCAGAAACTCCTTAAACTGTGCCAGGACCGCATCATCGGCTTTAAAATCCATTGTTAAATCCGGATGGCTATTGGCATACTCCGTCGCAAAGTCAAAAAACGCCGCACGCGGAATCCGGGCAGCCAGTCCAGTAAGTTTGTCCGGGGGAAGATAAATATCGGGTGCAATTCCGCCGCCACCGTATAAATTACGGCGCAGACGCCCTAAGGTGCGAAAGGTCTGCTTGGTAACTTTAGTTGTATCTTTGAGCACAACCCGGCTTTTCTCGCGTGATTTGTTTATACACCGACCACTCGGTGTGTACCAGAAGGCGGTCGTGATTTTCATCCCGATGTCAGTCCCCAGCGGATGAATTGTCTGAACCGAACCTTTGCCAAAAGTTGTGTCACCAACAACAACCGCTCGCTCCCAATCCTGTAACGCACCGGCAACAATCTCCGCCGCGGAAGCACTGCCCCGGTCAACCAACACCACCATTGGGTAATCGCCGTATTTATCTTCCGACTCGGCAACAAAATCCTGGTTGGTCTCGGGTAACCGCCCCTTGGTCCGGACAACAAGTTTACCCGGTCCCAGAAACAAATCCGCAACCTCTTTTCCTTCCTGCAACAAACCACCACCGTTCGAGCGTAAATCGAAAATCAACTTCTTCGCACCGCTGCGAAAAAGCGAGTCCATCGCCTGCAGCATATCTTTTGAAGCAACCCGTGACATATCAGCCAACCGGATATAGCCGATATCGCGGGTCACCATTCCAAAATAGGGAACCGATTTGATATTGATTATCGCCCGTGTCAGTTCAAACGGAATCAGTTCCTCAACCCCGGGCCGGGCAATCTTAATTTTCACCTTCGTGCCCGGTTCACCGCGCAACAGTTTTACCGCATCTTCCGTGGTGAATCCTTGCGTGGACTTTCCTTCAATCTCGGCAATGCGGTCGCCGGCGCGAATTCCGGCACGCGCCGCGGGCGTCCCTTCAATTGGAGAAATAACCGTCAACTGTTCATCAACCATCCCGATATGAATACCAATCCCGCCAAACTGCGCCTCAGTTTTTATCCGTAACTCCTTGAAATCGGTTTCGTCTAAGAATTCTGAATAAGGGTCGAGCGCCTGTAACATCCCGCGCACTCCCTCGCGGATTAGTTTGTCGCTATCCACCGGCTCGACATAACTGTTGAGGACAATTCCCACCACACGGGAAAACATCTGCAAACTCTCGGCAAGATTGACAGTCCGTTGCGCCCACAACTTGCCCAACAGACCACCGACAAACGCCGCAATTAAAAAAATCCCGACAAACACCGATGCCGGGGCAAAGTATTTTTTCATCCGGGACTTCATAACTTCTTTTTCCCCTTTCTTTCTAACATACGGTCAACCAGCAATCTAATTTCCTGCTGAATCTCCATTGGTTCTCGTTCGCCCGCAACCACCTTTATTCTGCCTGGTGCCCGACGGGCCATCCGCAGATAACCGTCACGGACGCGCTCATGAAATTTTACCTCCTCTTGCTCCATTCTGTCAAGTTTTCCTCTTTCTTTCCTTTGATGTCCAACCGCCACCGGCACATCAACCAGAAAAGTGATGTCCGGTTTCAAACCTCTTGTTGCCAGTTTATTTAAACGGCCCACAAACTTTTCCCCCAACTCTCGACCAAAGCCCTGGTAGGCAACCGAAGAGTCGGCAAACCGATCAACAATCACTATCTTCCCCGCCCTTAATGCCGGCAAAATTTTTTCCCGCACATGCTGATTCCGACTTGCCAGGTAAAGAAAGAGTTCGGTACGGGCATCCATCTGGCGGCAATTCGGGTCCAGCAGGATATCACGAATCCGCTCGCCAATCTCCGTACCACCCGGTTCACGGGAAAAAACAACCTCCCGCCCTTTTTCTTTAAGATATTCGGCTAACAGTTGTGCCTGGGTTGACTTACCTGAGCCTTCAACCCCCTCAAATGTAATCAATACGCCCCGCACTGCGCCCATTCCGGGCGACTGATTAAAGTCGCGCCTTCCTCTTCTTCAATCCGTAGCGGGCGATAAACGCCTCGGTCTTCTCACGACAGACATCATCCGGAAACTGCTGCGGTGGCGTCTTCATAAAATAACTTGAAGGCCCAATAATCGGACCAGACAGCCCGTTATCAAGCGCCAGTTTTGCGCAGCGGATGGCGTCAATTACCACCCCGGCTGAGTTCGGTGAATCCCAGACTTCTAACTTCAACTCAACATTAAGCGGCACATCACCAAATGTCTGCCCTTCCATACGAAGGTAGCACCACTTGCGGTCTTGGAGCCAGGGCACATAGTCACTCGGGCCTACATGGATATTTTCTGCTCCGATGTCGTATTTAAGAAGTGAAGTGACGGCGCCGGTCTTGGATATCTTCTTGGAATGGAGTCTTTGTCGTTCCAGCATATTAAGAAAATCGGTATTGCCGCCAACATTAAGCTGCATCGTCTTTAACAACTTTACCCCCCGGTCATTGAACAGCGAAACCAGAGTTCGGTGCAAGATTGTCGCTCCCACCTGGGATTTGATATCATCACCGATTACCGGTAAACCCGCTGCTTTAAACCGGCGCTGCCAGTACTTCTGCGAAGCGATAAAAACCGGTATGCAGTTAACAAATGCACAACCGGCTTTCAAAATCTGCTCCACATACCACTTGGTTGCTTCTTCACTGCCCACCGGCAAATAGTTAATGACGACATCGGTCTTAGTTTCTTTAATCTCCTTAACGATATCAGCGGTGGGACCGGGTGCCTTTTCGATAATTTGTGAAAGGTAGTAACCCAGTCCGTCGTGCGTCATTCCCCGAATAACCTTCACACCCAACTTGGGCACATCGGTAAACTTATAGGTGTTGTTGGGATAAGTAAAAATTGCCTGGGCGAGGTCTTTCCCTACCTTCCTTTTATCGATGTCTACCGCCATGCTGAACTCGATATCGCTGATGTGGTAACCGCCCAGGTTCACATGCATTATTCCGGGCAAAAATTCGTCCTCTTTGGCGTTGCGGTAATAATGGACGCCCTGCACCAGACTGCTGGCGCAGTTTCCAACACCGATGATACCGACTCTGATCTTAGCCATTGTTCCTCCTGTTTCTATTCACACTTAAAAATAGACATTTTTCTCTTTGTGTCAAGCAGGCCAGATACTCCCCAGAAAGGGATTCACCAGCAATGCCCGCCCAAAACTGCCGCTCAAACCATGTCCGGGGTACAACATCGTCTCCCGTCGTAACAAACCCTGCAACCGGCTTAATGACAGTTTCATCTGCCGCTCCGAACCACCGGGCAAATCACACCGTCCAATTGAATCAACAAACAGGGTATCGCCGGTAAACGCAAAATCTCTTCCTAACAAACAGATGCTTCCTGGTGTGTGCCCCGGTGTGTGCACCACCTGCAACCGCTCTTCGCCCACGACTATTTCATCGCCATCATTTAGCAACTGGTCCGCGCGGGGCGACTTTGTCCTCATTCCCATTAAAAGCGCCAGATTTGCATCCGGTTCGGTCAACATCGCCTCATCCAGTTCGTGAATTAAAAGCCTTGCCCCGGTTGCCTCTTTCACCTCTTTGTTCGCGGCAATGTGGTCGATGTGCCCGTGCGTGTTCACAATCAACTTAACTACCCCTCCCAGTTCACCTATCTTGTTTATAATCAAATTACTGTCACCCCCGGGGTCAACAATTAGCATTTCCTCTCCGGACTTCAAGATGTAACAGTTGGTCTCCAGAGGACCAACCACCAGTTGTTCAACAACCGTAGTTATTGGTTTATTGTTTTCCATTTTAGTTAGCGAACGACCCGGGCATGCCATCCCTGACCTTCAACTCGCCACCCTTCAAACTCCAGTAACCGACGCTTTATTTTTAGTCCACCGTTAAAACCTCCCAGCCTGCCATCAGCCGCAACCACGCGATGGCACGGGAAAAAGAGCGGCAATTGATTGTTTGCCATAATCTGACCCACGGCACGCGCCGCATTAGGCTTTCCTGCTGCCCGGGCTAACTCGCCATAGCTCATTATCTTTCCAAAACCTATTCGGGCGCACCGATTTAACACCCGCCGCGTAAAACTACTTCGGACCGGCACCGCAACCTTAAAATCAGGCAGTTTCCGTTCCCCTTTTAGCAACGACTCAATTTGCCGCGCCAGATAGTTGTCCGAAGGACCGCGCTCATGTTCACTCAATGCGACCTTTATCACCCTTCCCCGGTACCAGAAAACCCGAACCCAGCCGAACGGCAGTTTTGCCACCCGGCTGGTTACCACTTTTTCCGCGTCAGCCATCGTAGTCAATATCATAAACTATCGTCGGCAAAAGTCAAGGAAACATAATTGAAAACCGAACCTACTCAACGCTAAATTAAATCAGTCTTCGGTCAAATCAACCTTGTTTTTTCTTGCCTGATGAAGTGGAACAAGTACAATTATTTTAAAATAAATGATACTACTTGATGAACTGTTGCGCCGGGACAAAAGGTTTCCCCTCGAAGCATACCTCCTCATCAACGACGGTCTGCAGTACACCTATAAAATGACCGGCCGTAAAGAANANATCACGCCCGCTGAACTCCTTGAAGGCATCCGGCGGCTGATGGTAGAACGTTACGGTCCTCTGGCAAAAATGGTCCTCAACTCCTGGAATATCTTTACCACCGATGATATCGGTCAGGTTGTATTCAACCTCCTTGAAGCCGGTTTATTGGTCAAAACCGCTTTCGGTCGTTTAGAAGATTACCACGCCGTGTACGACTTTGACCGCGCCTTTGTCAAAGATTATGTCATCGCCGACGACCCGCAACTCTGAACTCGTTTGCTTGACAAACGCTTGCGGTCTAATACAATCAAATCAAAACGGTAAAGAAATAATTTTAAACTCTGGAGGACACTAATGCCTTTACCTAAACGACGGCATTCAAAACAGCGCGGTCGCAAGCGCCGCACCCACTGGAAACTGACACCACCAACTGTGGTGGACTGCCCGCATTGCCATGAACCGAAAATGCCCCACCGGGTTTGTCCCCACTGTGGTTATTACGCTGGCAAACCGGTGGTAACGACAAAGGAAAAAGAGTAAAAAAAGGTGAAAATCGCCGTTGATGCCATGGGGTCAGACAACGCCCCACTTGTCGAACTTGAAGGGGCGAAACTGGCTCTGAAAGAACTCCCGGACCTCCAACTCCTCCTTGTCGGCAAGCCGGAGATTATTCAAGAAGCCTGGGACTCTCATCACGACTCAACCCTTAGTGATTTCGCGGAACGAGTTGAACTTATTCCGGCACCGGAAGTAATCGGCATGCACGAACCTCCGGCAGAAGCGGTAAAGAAAAAGCGCAACTCATCAATCGCCTTATGTATGGCGCTTCACAAGCAGGGTAAGGCGCAGGCGGTCGTCAGTGCCGGTAACACCGGCGCGGTGATGGCATTTGCCCTTACCACCCTGAGTGCGATTCCCGGCGTCCATCGCCCGACACTTGCGGTCCTGTTTCCCCGCATCAAGGGCAGCACACTGGTGCTGGATGTCGGCGCCAATGTTGACACGAAACCATCGAATCTTCTTCAGTTCGCAATGATGGGCGCAACCGCCGCCAGTTTTCTGTTCCGTAAAGCCAATCCAACTGTCGGATTGTTAAACATCGGTCAGGAGGACACCAAGGGTAACGAATTGACTCTTGCCGCTTATCACCTCCTCAAAGAAAGCGGTCTTAACTTCGTCGGTAACATCGAGGGCAACGATATCCTCACGGGCAAGGTTGATGTCGTGGTCTGTGACGGATTCGTCGGCAATGTCCTCTTAAAATACGGTGAAGGTCTGGCAGAAATTCTGCGCGGACTTTTGATCGACTACTTTGAGTCTGAGTCTAAGTACCGGTTGCGCCGCTGGTTTTCGCGCCCGGTCTTAGAAGAGTTCATCAGCCGGATGGATTATCAAGAACATGGTGGTGCTCTGATGCTCGGTGTCCAGGGCAATGTTGTTGTCGCCCACGGCCGTTCCACACCTCAGGCGATAAAAAACGCCATCCGCACCGCCTACCACGCGGTGAAAGACAAAATCTCCCAGCACATCACCCAGACCTTTACGACAAAAGAACCCAGCGAATGAAACAGTACCTCTTTCTCGCCGTACTTCTGACCCTTGCCTGCAACACCCTGCCTGTGGGATTCGACCAGATTGACCGATTACCCGAAACCGCCACCTTAGAAATCGCTCCGGACAGCGCTGACTGTTATGTAAAATTTGTTCCGCTGGGCAGTGCCGACCACCTCCTGCTGGGCAAAGACCCGCAGTACCAGTCCCGGGTGCTCATCCAGTTTACCCCGAAAGATAGCGCCCTTGACTCGGTTGTCTCAGCACAACTGGTCCTCTTCCCCCTTGATAGCGTGGTAATGAACTTTACCTGCCGTGCCTGTTCAACCGAATGGAGTTCCAGCGCCGTCACCTGGCGCATGGCAGACTCTTTAACCCAGTGGCTAACACCGGGTGGTGACTACTGGAACTTTCCGCTCGGGCAGGGACGAATCCAAAAGGAGTCCACTGTCGTGGAACTCAATCGAGATTACCTCGACACCCTTGTGCGCCATTCTTACGGCATCGCCCTGATTCCGCTCGACACCGGTTTCGCCACCATCGCCACACTTGCAGCGACTAAAACCTCACCCCGTCTTGTATTTACCTATGCCAATGGCAAAAAACGCACTTACTACCCGGCGGCTGATGCCCATATCATCGACTCATCAGGCATCAGAACAAACCCCGGAGAACTCCTCGTCGGTTCTGGTGTCGCCTTTCGCACCTGGCTTTATTTTCGGCTGGAATCAATTCCCGACTCCGCAACAATCGCCCGCGCAGAACTGATATTGAAAATCCAGCCGATTTACAGTCGGGTTGAAACCCTGCAAATCGGTATCCATAAACTCAAAGAGTCCTACCACCAGCGCGGCAAATACGCCCTTTATGATGAGGCACCAGCAAGCAAGACAGAATCCCCGGTCCGCGATACCATAGCCACGATCAGGCTAACAGTTACCGACCTTGTCCAGAAATGGGTATCCGCTGTTGACTCCAATCCGAATCACGGCATACTGCTAACCGCCGAACCCGAATGGCAGAAGCCCTTCCGGATAAAAATATTACGTTCTGGAATCAATGCCCCCCGACTGAAAGTTCACTATATCCTTCCTCCAGAAGACCGGTTCTCAAGATGAAAACGGCATCAATCACCTTATTGGTTGCCATCTCTCTTACCTTTGCCCAGTCTTTCTTCAATATGAACGGGCTCGGCGAACCGGCATACAGCGCCACCGGCCGCAGCGCCGCGCTGGGCAACCCGGTTGCACTTTCCTCAGGCAACCCGGGAAATTTCATTCACCTTTCCCAGACCTCGTTAGAGATGACCCTGCTCGGCATCGGCACAATTGGCCAACAGTCTGCGCTGACCCGCGCCATCGCCAACATCAGGCCCGCAACGGTTTATGGTGCTGTTCCCCTGCCAACCCGCACAAGAATCCTTCTGGGAATTGACGAGATTTTCAACCAGGAGTTTGATGTCTGGTCCGAATCCTTATCCGATACCCTGCCCCGTCACCACATCCAGAGTCGCGGCGGCATCTACGCTTTAAATGCCGGCATCGCCCAATCATTTTTAAGCCACATCTGCCTCGGACTCCTTATCCGTCCCTATCTGGGTGGCGTCCGGGAAAACTGGAGTTACATCACTCCCGAAGGCACCATCGCCACCGACACAATCGCCATCGACTATGCCGCCTTCACCACCCGGTTCGGCGGCGCGCTGCAGTTCAACCCTGTTACCGTTGCCGTCAGTTACGACCCACCCCTTAACCTTAACGCCCGGCGCCTGAAACTTATCCATGGTGTAATCCGAGATTCACTCCGCACCTATCAAATTAAACTCCCCTCGATTCTCAACCTCGGTGCCGAAATCGGACCAATCTGGAAGATCGACCACTTTGCCTTTGGGCTGGAAATGCGGCCCTGGAATCAAGCGACGATTGACAACAACAGGGCAGAATACCTTTCAACCATCCGGCCCTCATTCGGCATTGAGTACGAACTCCTGCCCGACCACCCATTGCGCCTCGGTTACTCAATGACCACCTGGTACTGCCTGAACTCCGCCACGCATAAGCCGATAAAAGAAAACTCCTTCCATCTCGGCACCGGCATACCCATCCCGAAGTTCGGCAACATTGATATCAGCACCGAAATCTTCATCCGGACGAGCCAGACCGCATCCGGTGTTCTAAAAGAAACTTCCGCCCGGCTGATGCTCACCCTTGCCTATAAAGAGACCTGGGCAAAACGCACCCGGCGCTGGGGCTACTGAAAACCAGCCTACCCGCACAAACCTATTTATCAGCAGTTTTATACCTCAACTCAGGATGCCGGTTTAAGTATACTTTAAAGTATACACCACTTACCGAGTCATATCTTTGTATCATTTTGTAATTCAGCAAGTTAACATATTCATACTCAATTTTCCCTACCCAACCCCGGAGTAGTCTCGGGGATGGTAATGGATATTTTTGGCTTCTCGGCTTTCCGCACCGTTTTTAAACTTCTTTTCGGTAAAGAGATGTTCACCTACCCCATTTTGATTAGTATCTCAACATTATCTTCTGGCGGCAATGGGGTTTTGATTTATAACCGCTCCTTTCTAACCAGTCTATCTATACTCATTATTGAAATTTGCCCCGATTTGGGTATAATTAAATTCGGGAATGGAAGGGATTAAAAAACTGACGATTGTTCTCTATCTCGCATCTGTCTTTTGGGTATTTGCTCAGACCGATGAAGGCGGACCCGACGGATTCGGCTACTATTACCAGTCAACCCAGGAACCGGGTGACAGTATAACATTTGCCTGGATAGACCCTGCAGCCCACAACTTGATTACGAACTGGACCCCGAATCCGGACGACGGCTGGGCTTCTATTCATCTACCCTACCGGTTTCCCTTTTACGGTGATACCCTTGATTCAATCGTCATCTGCTCCAACGGCTTTTTACAATTTCCCACCACCTTAACCAATTTTCACAATCAGGAACTGCCGGCAACGCAATTCTGTCATCTTATCGCTTTGTTCTGGGACGACCTGAACCCGGCAAACTCGGGCGGTGTTTTTTATTACCACGATTCAATAACCCGTTCAACAGTAATCACCTTCCTTGATGTCCCCCTGTACAATCAGCCGGAAACAGTTTCGGCTCAAGTTGTGCTTGGGTCCGATGGCATAATTCTGATGAACTACCTCAAACTACCAGCCAACCCCGTGAGCGCGACAGTTGGCATCCAGGGAAATCACGGCAACAACAACTATTTCCTCCAGTACCTGTACAACGGCAACCCGCCCCACCATCTCATCACCAATCGCACCTCAATCCGCTTTTTTATTCGCCATCTCGAACATGATGTTGGCGTATTCCGGCTCATTTCCCCGGAAGTTTGGTTTCCGGCAAACAGCCAGTGCCCGGTGCAGGCAACAGTCAAAAATTACGGTCTGAACCGTGAAACCTTCACCGCCCGCGCCCTTTTGCTTCGCAACCGCCCGCCTTACGACACCATTTTCCATCGCACCGTTTCTATTACCAACCTTGCACCGGGCGACACCTGCTGTGGTTATTTTGGTGACCTTTTAACCGAACCCAACCCGGACTCCTATCTCTTTGTTGTTCAAACCGAACTTGCTAACGACCAGTACCGAAGAAACGACACCGCCCGCCAGATTGTAACATCATTTGCCCCGGAGTTTGGCAAACTCATCGCCTGCTGGGATTTGACCGGTTTAGGAGCGGGAATGAACCTTGCCGGCATCAGCTATGTGCCCGACTCAAACCGTTTTTACCTCGTCGCTCACGACAGCAACCGCATCCTCAGTTTTCCCTCTGACAACCCTTGGGACTTCCGTTTCGAGCAATTCCAACTCCAGAACTTCTTTGGCGACGACATCATCTGGGGTATCGCCTGGGACCAACACAATCCCGGTTTCTGGATTACCCACTCTTCGGATCAAGGTCCGGGCTGCATTGTCTGCCACTACGCTCCGGATGGCACATTTACCGGCGACACCTGGAATCTTGAATCGATTGAACCCGGGGTCTGGTTTGCCGGCATTGACCAGGGAGAAGATGGAGCATTTTATGCGGTTGCGGTCGGCGGCGCAAACCGCATCTACCATCTTGACTTCAATCAGAAACAGGTACTGGGCTACTTGCCCGGTCCTATCGCCTCCTGGCGCGCCTGCTCCTATCTCGGTGACCCGCAGCGCTTCCTCTTCTCCGGGGGCTGGAACGACAACATCCTCGTTCAGATTGACCGCACCGGCAACCCGGTTCAATTTTCCAACCTCCCGGACCTTGCGGACCTTGACATCTACAACCCGGCGGCACCAACACCAGACTCCTTTGTCTGGGCGTACGCCACAATCAGCAACTATGCAAACACCATTGTTAAAGTCTCTCTGGGTGTTTTGTGGCGCAATGTTGGTCTCCAGGAAAACCCTGAACCCCTGATTACGCCATCGTTTGCCATCCAACCCAACCCTTGCCCCAGCGGTATTGTCACCATATCAGGATTAAAACCAGACCAGAATACGGTCATATCTTTATACGACGCTATTGGTCGGCGCCTGTTTCGGAAAATCACAACCGGCGCTGCATCGCTCAACCTAAACCTTCGGTTGTTGACCCGGAACAGAATTCCCCACGGGGTGTATTTTTTAACTATCAGGGACACATTTAAAAGACAAAGCGTTAAAATCACTATTCTAAACCCGTAAAAACCGATTCCGCAACCTTTGACATTACCTTGATTATCGGGCAATCTTAATCCCGTGTTTTGCAGAACAAACTTTTCTTTCAAGGAGGCAAAGATGGTAAAAACTGTCGCGTTGCTTGCGGTTATGTTTCTTGTCTGGGGTTGCCCGGCAAAGAAGGTCGAACCAATAAAACCAGCAGGAGATACCGCAATGAGCCAAAAAGAATCAGCCCAACCCGGTATCCTCAAAGACACATTGACGCCCGACAACCTGCCGGAAAAACTTTTCCTGACCGTCAAGGTAAAAGATTTCGGCACCATCAAGGTTGAGATGTTCACGAAAGACGCCCCGCTCAATGTGTGCAATGTTGCCAACCTCGCCATCAAAGGTTTTTACAATGGACTGACCTTCCATCGCATCGTCCCGGGATTTGTTGTTCAGGGTGGTGACCCGAAAGGTGACGGCACCGGTGGTCCGGGTTACACCGTCCCGGCAGAGATTAAACGCAAACACGAAAAGGGTTCAATGGCGATGGCGCGGTTGTCCGACGAAGTCAATCCCGAAAAACGCTCCTCCGGCAGCCAGTTCTACTTCTGCCTCCAGCCCCTGCCCCAACTTGATGGCAACTACACCGTCATCGGCAAGATTGTTGAAGGAATGGATGTCCTTGACAGACTGGGTCAGGCACGGCCGCCGGTAATAATGGAGTCGGTGACCGCTTCAACCGAATAGCAAGCGCCGGATATTGCGCTTAAACGGTGGCTTGACTATCCCGGCATCGGTAATAAAAGCGGTAATCAATCGCGCCGGCGTGACATCGAATGCCGGATTAAAAACCGGCGCCGGCTCCGGTGCCACCTGGCACCTGCCAAAGCGCCGCACCTCATCGCCTGACCGCTCTTCAATCACAATGTCTGCACCGGTGCGGCATTGAAAATCAAATGTTGATGCGGGCGCAACCACATAAAACGGCTTTTTCGCCTCCTTTGCCAAGATTGCCAGCATCTTTGTCCCGACTTTGTTCGCCGTATCCCCATTAGCAGCGATGCGGTCTGCACCGACCAGAACCAAATCACAGCGCTCAATCACCGATGCCGCGGCACTGTCCACGATCAAGTAAAACGGCACCCTTGCCCGCAACAGTTCAAATGCCGTCAATCGCGCCCCCTGTAATAATGGGCGGGTCTCACACGCATAAACCTCAACCCTTTTCCCTTCCTGATGTGCCTGCAATACCACACCTAAGGCGGTTCCCAATCCCGGCGCTGCCAGGGCACCGGTATTGCAAATCGTCAGGATAACCGCCTTTTGCGGAACAACCTTTACGCCCTTGAGGGCAATTGCCTGAGACCGCGCCCGCTCTTCCTGCTCAATCGTTTTTGCCTCAACAACAAGTGTGCGGCGCAACTCCACGCTCATCATTCTCTTTACCGCCCAGGAGAGATTGACCGCGGTAGGTCGTGCCCGGATTAACATTTGCGCGGCACGGGTTAACCCCGAAATCAGTTTATCATCGGGCAGCCGTTGCGCCTCAATCGCCACGCCATAAGCGGCAGCGACCCCAATCCAGGGTGCCCCCCGCACCTGCAAAAGTTTTATCGCCCGGGCAACCTCAGCGGCACGCCGCAGGCACAAAAACCGTTCGTGATGCGGTAATTGGGTCTGGTCAAGTAGTAACAGTTTACCATCTTCATACCTCACAACTCTTGGTAAGTTCATGGCTGCACTCCTGATAAATTCGTTAAACTTCTTCTGCCCTTGAGATTGAAAAAACTGTTCACCTTAAATTTTGTCGGGCATTTTCCTTAAAATCGCCACCAAACTGAAAGATTCCGCCCCAAATAGCTCCGGTTGCCTGGTGATGAACCTGACCTCTTTTAGATACTCTTCAACATTGAACCGCTTTTTCGGCATAAACCGGTCATAAACCCGAAACAAAAAATTGACAATCCGCGCCGTTGAACTTACGAGCCCGCGCTGACGCTGGGTAATCCGGTTTACCAGTCCAACCAGCCGGTTCAAGAAATATCCACCCCGGTCTTCAGACCGAACCGCCTCCTGAACAATCCGCCGCGAAGTCAGACGAAAGATCTCAACCTGTTCAAATGGGTTTTTTTCTTTGTTGTTAAGGAAATCGTGCAGCGTTGCGTAACGATATTCAATTTTATGCGGGGCGTAGCCGGAAAATTGCCTTTTAAACGGCGAACGGTCAACAGTTGAAATCACCACCATACCGCCGGCGGTTAAACCAGAGTAAAGACGGGAGAACAGGGTAACAACCTCTTGCGCAACGAGATGCTCAATCACCTCAAGAAACATCACCGCATCAAAATTTTTCAGAAAATCGGGCTTTAAATCGTTGATGTTGATGCATTCAAATCGCACATTTGCAAACTGATAACGAGTCCGGGCAGATTCAATCAGCCGGGAAGAGTAGTCGGTGGCATAAAGCGTCCAATCCGACGGCATCAAGCGGGCAAACGCCGCAGAAAGTATCCCGCTGCCACACCCCAGTTCCAGAATTCGCATCGGCCGGTCTGCCGTCGCAAATGTTGTGAACGCCGCGGCGTAGTTGGCACAATGGTGCAGGCGCAACCGATAATCGCGCACCTGCTCGACACTGCCGCCTTCAACATTGAGAAACTCGCCCGCCACCGCCAATTGCTCAACCTCGTTCCAGATTCTTGCCAGATTTTGCCGGAACATCTCGTCCGACAGGGGCGCAAACTGCTCATGCATCCTCCTTCAATGTTATTCAACTTTGCCCCCGGGTCAACACCGCTCGGTGTAAAAGAATAAACAAAAAATTTACTTGACAAATTGCACTACTCCGTTTACAATTCGGTGGAGCATAATGAATTTGGGTTATCCGAATTATCAGGGAGCTTAAAAAAGGAGGCTGTATGCGTGGACCTTATCTACTCCGGCCTCTCCAGGTTGATATCTCTGTACCTGACCGGGTGGGTGGTGTTTACTGCCTGGCAAAAAAACCTAAAGAGATTGCCATCGTCGCTCGGGCAGAACGCAACCTCCGCGAAGCGATTAAAGCCCACTGGAAAGAGTACGAATTCTTCTGGTATGAACCGGCGCTCTCGCCCCGGGAGGCTTACATCAATCAATGTTATCTCTATCATCGCTATGCCGAATGCGGCACGCTGGAACACAACGAACATCCCAAGCCGCCGGACAAGACGGAAGTCAAATGCCCCATCTGCGGGGTGTAATAACTCCCCCCGGCGTTTTATTGTTGGTAATTGATGCCAGCAACTCGCTGGCTAAATTCAAGTAAACCTGATAAGACACCTTTCGCTCTAAACCGATAGCAACGCCGAGCGTGAAACTGACCGGTACATAACGCGCCAGCGTGAAGTCAAGGCGAACCTCACCGCCCGCTCCGTTCCGCCAGTTGTTTAAATCAAATTGCCACTGATTGGTAACCAGGCCGGTCTCTAAGAAGAGTGCCCCATTGACATTCCGGAAGAAGATCGGTGCTGTTCCTATCCCCCGTTCTAACCAGAAGATTGGCATCCGAAACTCAACGCCAGCAACACCGATGTTAGAACCAACCGGAAATGAGTCCGCAAACCCGCGCACCGTAAAGAGTCCGGAGTAATTTGACATTTGAAAGGCACGGTGCCGCGTCGTATCACCGAACGCGCTCCCCAGCGCCATTCGTAATTTCAAACTCCAGGTTGCGGGCGGATTTCCCAGATACTCATCCCAGTAACCGACAAGCCGAACCACATCGGACTTTGCTAAAAGCAGTCGGGTCTGTCCATCGCTCAACATCCCTATTTCCCGACCACTTACCGGGGCAACATTAAATCGAAAGATCTG
>JGI11944J13513_1000549_pt1 | contig 35070 bp, 30 predicted proteins | sample TerdegcoTASludge_FD_13513 | JGI IMG/M metagenome (IMG submission 13513) | reverse complement strand
CATCTTTAATGACTTCATTCGAAATTGGCCTAAGTGAAGCACTCGATCCACATGTGAATAGAATGAGATTTACTGAGGAATGGTGGGCTTAACCGATGACAAATGCAAATGATTGTGATGCAAGAGGCCGCGGTGGTGCCTCTGGTATACGAATACGATGTTGTGGCCTCCAAAAAGACGGTGAAGGGCTTCGAGATCCATCCTCTGACCGCCTGGGGATTGACCATGACGAATGTGTCTGTACAAGCATGAGAAAGCATGAACGAATCTGAGAACGAAAAATTCGATGCAATAGTGATAGGAGGGGGCTTAGGCGGCCTTAGCTGCGCTGCCCACTTAGCGAAGCGAGGCTGCCATGTAATATTATTCGAGCAGCACCATAGCGTTGGAGGCTATGCCACGTCGTTTCAGCGCCGTGCTCCGGATGGCGATCTCTTCGACTTCGAGGCCTCGATTCATGCCATAGCCGGATGTGGAGTGAATGGAATCATAACTCAAATCCTGAGAGATTTGGGGGCCGAGAACGATGTTCGGTTCGTCGATATCTCAGGCACAATCATGAAGCTCGTGCTCCCTGATAGGACCGTGGACTTCTGTATGGATCAGGGCCGCTTCATGAATATCCTCATTCACCAGTTCCCAGAGGAGAAGGAGAACGTGAGAGAGTTCTTCGGGTACCTTAACCGGCTCTGGGAACTCCTGCCTGATACCAAGACCAAACCACTCTTCTCAGAAGGTCTTTCATCAGAGCTTTCCGACATCTCCAAAAAGTCCATCCTCTCGGTCTTCCAGTCCTATTTCATTGATCAGAGGATCTTCCTCTGCCTATATGCTCCAATCGCCTACTGCGGCCTGGACCTCTCTCAGATCGACCTGCTCAAATATGCTGCAGCCATGAGGGAGGTCTTCTTGGAGAAGAGCTACTGGATAAGTGGCGGTTCCCGAAACCTTTCCCAGGCTCTGGCCCTAGCGATATCACAGAACGGAGGAGAAGTCCGGGTTGGGTCCCGAGTGAGAAAGATCATCGTCGAGGATGGCAAAGCTCGGGGAGTGGAGCTGGAGGATGGAAGTCGGATTAAATCCAGATGCGTAGTCTCCAATGCCGATGCAACCTTAACGTTCCTTGAGATGGTGGGTGAAGAAAATCTACCTAGGGAGTTTCTGGACAGCTTCAAACAGATGACTGCCAGCTGGTCCTACTTCCAGGTCTACCTGGGGCTGGATGAAAAGTTCCAGGTACCAGAGGATCTTCGCTCCTGCTTTGAGATCGGCATCCTCCCGGAGCAGCCGGATAGCGGGCCGAAAGCGGGCACTTCTTTTGCAGGATTGACCAACTACACTCTCCTCGATCCGTCTCTTGCCGAAGGTGGCAAGCAGATTGTGACAATTGGAACGCCTCTTCGTGTAGAGAACCTGCAGGATGCGTGGGGGGTATCCAGCTATTTGGAGAGGAACGAGGCGTACTACAAAAGGAAGAATGAGACGGCAGATCATCTCATCTCCATGGCAGAGAAGGTTTATCCAGGGCTCAGAGAGCACATCCTTGTGATGGAGGCTGCAACTCCCCTAACCGCCCAGAGGTACACGCTGAACAAGAACGGATGCTATGTTGGCTTCGACCTGAGACACAAAAGGCTTCCTCAAAGGACGCCAATCAACGACCTCTACCTGGCCGGAGCCTGGACTGAGCCTCATGGCGGAGTTCTGGGGGTAATCCTCAGCGGTAAGCAGGCGGCGGAGATGATTATAGACGAGCATTTTACGACGGCAGCATGCTAAGCTATGCTGCCAGAAGGCTAGTCCTGATGGTTCCTACACTGCTAGGCATCTCCATCCTGGCCTTCTCTCTCCTGCATCTCGTCCCCGGCGATCCTGCCGAGATCCTATTGAGGCAGCAGGGCGTCGTCCCAACGCCTGAGGCCCTTGAAGGGTTCCGGACAGCAGCTGGCTTAAACGAGCCCCTAGCGCTGCAGTATCTTCACTGGCTCAACTCTGCCATTCACGGCGACCTGGGAAGGTCCCTGGCAGTCAGTTACGGCCGGCCGGTTCTTCCGGAGGTTCTATCCAGGCTCTCAGCCACACTGGAGCTGGCCTCCGCCAGCCTCGCCTTTGCAATCCTGATCTCACTTCCTCTGGGGATACTATCAGCCGTCCGAAGAGGCTCATGGCTCGATAAATCCCTGCTTCTCGGCTCGGCCCTTGGAACGGCCATGCCTGCCTTCTGGCTTGGGCCGCTCTTGATGCTGACCTTCTCTCTGTATCTTGGCTGGCTCCCAGTCTGCGGTCGCGGCGGCCTGGAGCATCTCATCCTACCAGCACTTACATTGGGCATAGGCGCTGCTGCCCTCACATCTAAAGTGGTTCAGGCCGGTATGATCGACGCTCTGGAGGAGAACTTCATCCTTGCCGCCAGGGCCAAGGGGCTCCCTGAAGAGTGCATAATCCTGAAGCATGCTTTGAGAAATGCGCTCCTTCCCCTGATCACCGTCTCAGGGCTGCAGTTCGGCTGGCTTTTGGAGGGAGCGGTCTTCGTAGAGGTGATATTCACCTGGCCGGGACTGGGAAAGCTTCTTGTGGATTCAATATTCTCTCGAGACTTCCCAATGGTCCAAGGGTGCGTCCTCTTTATATCCCTGGTCTTTGTACTGGTCAACCTGGCAGTTGACATCCTATATAGCTGGCTTGATCCGAGGGTAAGATATGATCGATGAGATCTTGGACATCCTGAAAGGCGACAGCAGGATACTATTAGGATCAATTATCATCTGCACGATATTATTAGTTGCTACATTTGCGCCATTTATAGCTCCCCACGACCCCCTGGCGCAGAACCTGGAGAGGCGTCTGTCACCTCCGAGCTGCGAGTATCCCATGGGCGCCGACAACCTGGGGAGATGCGTCTTCAGCCGTGTAGTGTACGGTGCCAGGCTCTCTCTGCCAATAGGCATGGCCATAACAGGAACCGCACTGGCCATCGGATCCCTGATCGGGGCGATCTCAGGGTTCCTGGGCGGACGCTATGATGAATTTGTGATGAGGATCGTGGATGTTCTCCTCGCCTTTCCGGGACTTATCCTCGCCCTCGCCATCATTGCCGTCATGGGGCCCGGGATTATCAATGCATCTTTTGCGCTTGTGGCCATCGGCTGGACGGGATTTGCCAGGATGGTTAGGGCAATGACTCTGGCGGTCAGGGAGAAGGAGTTTATGGAAGGCGCGAAGGCCTTAGGGGCAAGCGATTTCTATATCATCACAAGGCATCTGCTTCCAAATGTCATAGCGCCAGTTCTTCCTATGGCCTTTCTTGGGGCAGGATATTCCATTTTAGCCCTGGCCGGGCTGAGCTTCCTGGGATTGGGCGTCCGGCCTCCGACACCTGAATGGGGATTGATGCTCAGCGACGGCCGTCTCTTCATGAGGTCAGCTCCGCATTTGATGATCTTTCCAGGCATTGCTCTCTCGATGACCATCCTCGCCTTCAACCTACTGGGAGACGGGATAAGAGATGCGCTTGGCCCAAAACCGAGGATGGAGGCGTAGGAGTTCAGAGGATAATGCTCTCTGTTGAGCTGAAACCGAATGCATTCGAAATTAATATCCTTTTAACGATAGTTATGCTAATCCAGCATGCAATAAGTTCATAAGTAATACAGACGTATCCTGACAGAGAAGAATTAGCGTTTGGAGGCCACAATAGTCGATGAACAAATCTGACGGATGCAAGCACACAGGCATCGAGAAAGAATATTCCATCGAGGATCTGGCGGCTTTTCACGGCCACCTTGGTCCTTTCATAGTCCTGGGTTACAGAATGGGACGATATGCAAAGCGAAATTTCTGCACCGATCCCTTTCAGATGAGCGCTGCGGTCTACTGCGCCGGGACGCCACCAGAATCATGCATGGCAGATGGAATACAGATAGGCAGCGGCTGCACATTGGGAAAGAGAAATATTGAGATCATCGCATCCAAAGAGATCCGATGCATCTTCACATCAGGAGAGAAAAAGCTGACATTGATTCCAAAGCCCTTTAAAAGCCTTCCACAGGAGGATCACGACTATCCCAGGCTCGTCGAGAGCATGGCCGAGGAGATGTACGGCATGGCAGACTCTGACCTGTTCGAGGCCTCTTTCGGGTGCTTTAGGAATTGAGCATCATCGAGCTTGAGGGCATCTACACAGCCTACGAAGGAGACGACAAGCCCATCATCAAGGACCTCACGCTTAACATAGAGCGCGGCGAGTACGTTGTCATCGGCGGTCCCAACAGCGCCGGAAAGACGACGCTCCTTGAATCCATAAATGGCTTGGTGAAGATCACTCACGGGAGAGCTGCTGTATGCGGTTTCGATGTACGCCGTAGTGGCCATGATGTACGAAAAAAGGTGGGCTATGTCGTTCAGAACTTTTACTTCGATCCATTTACACCCTTCACCACGCAGCAGGTGGTGATGATGGGGCGCTATGGCAGATTGGGGCTGTTGAAGAGACCATTGGAAGAGGACTACAAAGCTGCCGAGAGGGCAATTCGCCTGGTGGGCATCGAGGATCTGGCACAAAAGACCATCGGGACTTTGAGCGGCGGCCAGCAGCAGAAGGTGATGATCGCCCACAACCTGGCAAAGGAGCCGGAGGTCATGCTGCTCGACGAGCCCTTCAGCAACCTCGATTTCTCCGCCAGAGAGTTTCTGCAGGCGATTCTCTTGGACCTGGTGAGAGGCGGCACGCCGATCGTCATTGTGTCGCATGCCTTCGATGGGCTTCCCGATATTCGCATTCATCTGGTGGTGATGAATGAAGGCAGAATTACCAAAGACATCTGTTGCCCTGCCAGAGCTGTGGAAGACATCGTTCGCAAGTCATCTTTGAAGCAGTGATATGAATGCTAGAGCCGCTGATTACAAATAACGTCGTGTGCCATGCAGTGGAGGCGATGGTCTTCGCCTCCATCGCCTGCAGCATCCTCGGCGTTGTGATATCCCGTATGAGTCTCGCCTCCATCGGCTTCACAATGTCCCATGCAGCATTCGCAGGCGCATCTATCGGCATGTTCCTGGAGACGAACGCCCAGATGGCTGCCATCGCCTTCAGCGTGGGTGTGGCGGCGCTCATCGGGCCCATTAGCGACAAAGCCAAGATGGCAGCGGATGCAACGCTGGGAGTCCTATTCGCCCTTTGCATGGCGGTGGCCATCTTTCTCATCTCTTACATGCAGTATTTGGGCAAAGGCCTCTCCGCAAGCAGCCTGCTGTTTGGCGATGTAATCTCTCTTTACAGGGAGGAGATCTATGCACTGGCAGCGGTCTCGCTCCTCACCATCATCTTCGTGCTGCTCTTCTACAAGGAGATCTGTGCCATCATGTTCAACATGAAGATCGCTCAGGCCTCAGGGATGCGGGTTCAGGTTGTCTATTATATCTTGCTGTTCATCATAGCGCTCTCAGTAGCTTTGTGCCTCAACATCGTTGGAGGGCTTCTGATATTTGTCTGGCTTGTGACGCCTGCCTCCATCGCCAGCCAGTTCTGCTTCGATGTGAAGAGCATGTTCATCGTAGCACCCCTGGTGGCCCTGCTCGTGAGCGCCTTCGGTGTTTGGGCGGGATTTGAGTACACTTTGCCAATAGCGCCCCTGGTAGCCCTGCTCCTCACAGGCACCTTCGGGCTGGCTGTGATGCTATCTACGAAGAGAAGGGTTACAACCAGAAGACATTGATCAAAAATGCCAGAGTTAACCGTCGAGGAGATTGGCCGCATACTGGCAGACTCAGTGGGCCTAGAGACGCAGGTCGTGTGCGTGTCTGGCTCTGAAGAGATCCCTGAGAGCGGCGTTCGGACATCGTCCATCAGTGGCTGCCTAGCATCTGCTATGTATCTCATGGCAGCGGGCGAAATTTTCGGGCCGCTTTATGCAGGGTACGAGCAGGATCAGTCCTTTTGCCGCTGCATCGGCGGACCGGCATGGTTTGGATACAGATCCTTCGATCCCAGTCTGATGAGCCTGCTGGCATCCGAATCAGACGACTTGAAAGGCTTCACGCAAAAGCGCCTGAAGAAGAGCCGCGAAATTGCACAGAATACCATTAGCAGCATTGGAAAAGTTCTGCCCCTGGGCAGATATGTCGTGATGAGCTGCTGCGATGGTTTGAAGGATGGCAGTGGCGTCAGATGCATCGTCTGCTTTGGCAGCGGAGAGCAGATTCGCAATCTATGTGCCCTGGCCCATTTCGCATGCAGTGATGTCTTCGATCCGATCTCCGTCCCCTGGGGGCCATCGTGCGCAACCATGATCACTTATCCAGCAGGCATGGCTGAAAATGCACCACAAGATACGCTATTTGTAGGACCTTCCGACCCATCTGCAAGTGTTTGGCTGCCCAAAGGGTGTTTGGTGGTCGGAATCCCAGTGAAGATGGCAAGGATGATGGCAGAATGTGCAGAGCAGTCTTTTCTTGCCGATATTGCTTGATTTTTTCAAAGTATGTAATAAAGTAGTAACTCTTAAATAGTTCGTAATACCATTCTGAGCTTATGCCAAACAATAGATATTGCAGCATAATCACGCTGCTGGTAGCGATCCTTCTGATCGTTCCAGCTGTTTCAGGAAGTGCAGCTCTCAAGGTAGTGTGCACCACCAGTGTTCTGATGGACCCCATAACCTTCATCGGCGGCGACAATGTGGAGGCTATATCCATTGCAGATCCAACCATTTGCCCGCATCTGCAGTCCGATATCATCCCCAATCGCATCCAGCTCAACAAGGACTTCATTGCGGGCGCAAATATGTTCGTTGCCTATAACGACAGCAACGACAGGCAGTACAATATGCCTGCTGTGAATGATTTCCTGGCGGCCAACTACAACCGTTCAGTTGAGTGGTATACCATCTCCAAGCTATCCGGATGGAACACGCCCACCAACTCCAAGCGGTTGGCTGAACAGGTGGAGGGATGGCTGGTTGAGAGGGATCCGACGAATAAGACCTACTACGAGCAGCGCTATGCAAACTACACCAAGACGTTCGATGCAGTGGAGCCGACTGAAGACGAGAAGAAGCAGTTGAACAAGACCAAGGTCATTGTAATGGTCTGGCAGCAGGATCCTGTCAAGAACTGGCTGGGAATGAATGTGGTGAACATATTCGCACCTGAGTTCTACATGAATGGCACCAAGACCGCCGCCAAGGTCGTGGACGACATCAATGCCAATCCGGACAAGTACAAGGACGTTGCCTATGTCATCGAGAATATGCAGTCAGGAGAGCTTGCCAAGGGCATTGAGGAGGCACTGAAGGACAAGGGCATCAATGCTACGCGCGTCATCTTCACCAACTTCCCACATTCGGTGAAAGGATTAGATACGATGGCAGATGTGCTCAACTATAACAAGCATCTAGTGCTCGGATAATCAGTGCTCGGATAATCTTTTGATGCTCCCAGTCCCAAAGGGCTTTGGGAGCATTCACTTGAACCTTTTTATGAAAGACTTATCGATCCAGCTCTTGAGGGAGTAGATCAACCTGGTCGGTGCGCCGATGCACATCTTCCCCACTACTCCAACAGCGCAGTCGCTGCCGAGGGATATGAGCGCGACCTGATTGTCCGTGCTGGCGCGAATAGCGTACTTCTCCATCGGTCTGCCCTCAGCCAGGCGCACAAGATTCTCAGCAGTGTGCTTCGCATGACGTTCTGCCTCAAGACCTGTCTTGGTGGCCAGCCTCCCGTTGATCTCAATCCAAGCAGCATCTCCGATGGCGAAGATATTGTCCTTGGCGCGCAGAAACTCGTCCACAAGGATCCAACCATTCTTCTTGGGCAGATCGAGGTCTTGAACGAACTTGGACGGCTTGACGCCCGCAGTCCATATGGCCATGTCGCAGTCCAGGCAGGTACCATCTGCGAACATTATGCAGTCCTTCTTGATCTCGCAGACCATGGTGGAGGTGAGGATGTTCACACCTTTTTTGGAGAGCGCCTTCTCCACAAGCGCTGAGGTTTGAGGCGAGAACAGAGGAAGAACCCTCTCCCTGGCCTCGATGATGTAGATGCTGGCATCCAAGCTCTCGGCCAGGATGGATGCAGCCTCAACGCCTGTCAGGCCCGAGCCCATGATCATAATGCGCTCAGGGTTCATGTCCTCAACGAACCTTCGCGCCTTCTTTGTCTCCTCCAGGGTATTGATGGAGAAGGTGTTCTCCACGCCCTTGATGCCGAAGTAGTTCTGCTCTGCGCCCGTGGCAATCACTGCACAGTCAAACGGGACGCGGGATTTCTCACAGACCACGGTGTTTCCTTCCAGACGCAAAGCCTTCTCCTGAACATGGATGGTACCCGTGCGCTCGCAAAAGGGCTTGAGCGGCGCAGTCAGCTCCTGGAGCCTCGCAACTCCGCCCAGATACTCCGGGTACAATGCCTGCATCTCAATCTGCCTCTTGGGCTCGATCAGGGTGAATTTTAGAGGGCCTGGGGTGGCAACTCTTATCAGCTCGGCCCCTCCAATACCCCCTCCGATGACTGCGACCTTCATGCTAACTGCTCGACCTCTTGTTCATCTTTGACATAATACCTTCTGGCCAATCTTGCCCAGTCTCCTATATAAAATGGTCATTTCCACGTAGCGTCATAAACTTGATGCACAGGAGATCTCCTCATATACCTTCAACGAAATACGAAAGATTCGATGATCACAGTTTACTTCGACGGACTTTGCCATCCCAAAAACCCTTGCGGCGTGGCAGCTTTTGGCTATCTCGTTCTCAGGAACGGTCAGGTGGTTCATAAGGGCTTTCGCGCTGTGGGAGAGGGCAAGGGAATGACCAACAATGTGGCGGAGTACGAGGGCCTGATGGCTGCTGCGCAGTGGATCGCGGATGAGGGGATCGAGGAGAAGATTGTGATCAAAGGCGATTCGCAACTCGTGATCAAGCAGATGAAGGGTGAGTGGAAGGTGAAATCCGCCACCTCCAAGAAGTATGTGCCTAAGATCGAGAGGCTGCTTGAGGGAAAAGATGTGAGCTTTGTCTGGGTGCCGCGAGAGGAGAACGAGGAGGCAGACAGGCTCTCCAGGCTCGCGTACGAGAGATACAAAAGCCAGAAGCAGGTCCGCTAGCTCGCATGCTTTCGCAAAAGTGGTTTTAAGCCCCGGGCGGGATTCGAACCCGCGACCTCGTCCTTACCAAGGACGCGCTATACCGAGCTAAGCTATCGAGGCGCCAAGAGCCCCTTGTGCTCTCCATTCATGAACCTTTCGGTTAAACCACAGGCGATCAAGCTGCTTGCCTCATGGCCTGCTCGTAGACATCTTCGGTCCTCTTGGAGATGCGATCCCAACTGAACTCGGCATCGATCCTGCTGCAACCAGCAACGGCTAGCTTCCTCATCTCATCGGGATTCTCTAGAAGCCTGTTTATGCACCAGGCGATGGACTCAGGCTGTATGTAGGCCAGAAGACCGTCCTGGAAGTTATTTATGATGCTCACGGCCTCCGTTGCCACAACAGGTTTGCAGGCATCCCATGCCTCCAAGACCACAACTCCAAAGGGTTCATTGCGGCTGGGAACGCACATCAGATCGCATGCGTTGATCAGCTCCTCCTTCTCAGAACTGGTGGTATATCCCAAAAACCTGCAAGCATCTGCCACGCCAAGCTCGTGCGCCCTGCGCTCGCACTCAGCCCTCATGCTACCCTCTCCCATGAAGATGAATCTGACATCTGGCCGCTTCAATAAAATGCGTGGTATGGCCTCTACCAGAAGATCTGGCCCCTTCTGGATGCTCATCCTGCCACAAAAGAGCACCACTGGAGCTAGCGGATGGATTTTATACTTCTCCTTTACCCTGCCGGCATCCAGGCCTCTCTTCATCTTCCCCAGCATTATGCCGTTTGGTATTATGGAAATTTTTTTCTCCGGAAGTGAGTATATCCACATAAGCTCATCTTGCATGCGCCTTGTGGTGACGATCACATGCGATGCATCGTAGCATCCAAGCCACTCACGATGAGATATCTCCTGTGATATGCCATATCCAAAGTTGTTGCCGTTCCTGCCCCACTCGGTGCTGTGCATCGTGAGGACGAATGGAAGGCCAAAGTCTTTCTTTATGCGAGATAAGGCCAGCACGGGATGCCAGTCATGTCCGTGCAATATGTCAAAGTTGCCGAAGATGTTTTTCACTGCACCGAAACGATCATAGAGAGCATCACACATCCGATCCATCTGAGCAAGGATGTCGCCGGAGCTGTCGGCATCCACTCTCTGGTAGTGGACGCCGTTGATCTTATCGTATGACTCAAAATCGCCCCTCCGCGTGAAAATATGTACCTCATGCCCTCTTCTGGCCAGGGCCTCGGACAGCTCAGAGACATGAGGAGCTACACCTCCCACCTTTATTGAGTACAAGCTCTCCCAGGAGAACATCCCGATCCGCATCTCTTCTCCAATTTAGCACAAATATTTACAGCTATTGCCTTTCATTCGCTACAGGATCAATCAATATGGGGCTTTAGGAATATTTTACATCTCCAAATCCACGCTTAATGAAATTCATGGGCGGTTAAATGAACATTTTGCTACACTTAATAGGACTGATAATTGATTAACCTTTCGGGAGCCTTGAGCGAAGCTCGGCTGCGGCCTGCTCAGGAGGAACTGAGTTGATGTGGATGCCCGTGCCCTTCTCGAAGCCTGCTATCTTTGAGAGGTACGGTTGGATCCTGATGTTGAGATGGTAATTAGATGCAAGCTGGTAGATCATGTAATTGTAAGGCGGGTCGTTGAGGAGAGATCTGATGCATCTCAAGGCATGGCTCAGTATGGCCGCCAGATCCCTTCGATCCTGATTATCCATCTGGGCCAGATTGCTCATGTGTCTGCGAGGCAAGATCCATGTCTCGTAAGGCATTTGTGAATAAAAAGGGGCTATGAGTATCCAGCCGTCGTTCTGGGCTACAAGCCTGCTGGATGCCTGCTCCCTCTCGGCAATATTACAAAAGAGGCAGAAAGTGGCAGAAGAGGCCGCCTCCAGCTCTCTCTTGATCAGTGGCGGCACAATTGGCAGGGTGACTAACTGTGTGTGAGTGTGTGAGAGGGACGCCCCAGCTTCTTCGCCCCAGTTCTTGAAGATTGACACATATTTGACGCCGTCAAGGCCGCAGTAATTTGCATAACGATCCTGGTAGGCCTTCAAGAGCAGCTCCATATGCTCTTGGCTGAAGTCTGCAGGAGCATCATTGTGCAGAGGAGAGTCCACTATCACCTCGTGGTGCCCGTGCCCTGGCAGAGCAATCCACTCAGTCGTTGGAGGGGTGGGGCTTGGCACCATAGCAGCGAAGAGATTGGGAAATACCCTCATCTTCCAGCTGCGAATCTTCACAGGGCCGTCTACAAGCACGCCTTGATCTGTGTAGACTGCGACGCTTGGCGGAGTCATATCCTCGTTGCCTGGGCAAAAAGGGCAGCTTTTCTCATCCTTAGCAGGGGATTTTGCTCTCATGAAATCAGAGGGCCTCTTCCTGCGCTCGGCTGCAATTATGCAGTACTCATCCAGAAAGTAATGCTTTCGTATCTCTGGCATCAGGCTACTTCCTTGTAGATCTGCAGAGTCCTTTTTGCTGCCTTTTGCCATGTGAACTCCTCCAGGACCCTCGCTCTGGCGTTCTTTCCCCAGGCCTTCAGCCTCTCTGGATCCTCCAGCGCCAATTTGATGCCCCAGGCAATATCTTCTGGATCCCTTGCATTTACGTGAACGCCTGTGGGCCTTTCTGCAGCCGGGTTCCGTACGATCTCTCGCAGACCGCTGGTTCCAGCAGCGCCTACAACAGATGCACGGCCCATGGCTGCCGCCTCAAGGGCCACAATGCCGAAGGGCTCGTAGATGCTGGGGAAGACACAAAGATCAGCAAGAGCGTAATGGTACATCTTATCTTCAGCGTCAAGAAAGTCAGTGACCAGTGTGATGCCACCAAGCCGCTTTGCCTCTTCGCTTGCCCAGCATTCCAAGCTGCCCTTCCCTACCACCAGCAGCTTCACCTTATGGTTCTCTGCCCGGATCCTCGAGATGGCAGAGAATAGCTGCACGACGCCTTTGACGGGCTCGAGCCGCCCCATGAAGAGCACAATAGTATCGTCTTTTGTGAAGCCTAATCTTCTCTTCAGGGCCTCCAGACGCACAGGATCGACTCGGCTCGGGTCGAAAAATTCGGCATCAACGCCATGGTAGCAGACGTCTATCTTTTCTGCTGGAACTCCAATGTCCATGAGCTGCCCCTTCATCGCCTCGGATACAGTTATGAGCTTGTCTGCCACCTCCGCCCCCCTCTTCTCCAAGGCGACCAGCTGCCAGTTGGGGTTTTCAGAGCGCCCTACCTCAAGGCCATGGACGTGGAAGATGACGGGATTGCCCTTTCTCTTAATAGCCATGGCTCCAGGCAGGCCGAGCCAGTCATGGGCTACGCAGAGATCGAAGGGCCCCGTCTCCATGAACCTGGATGCAGCAAGCTGGTTTAGGCTGAAGAGGTCCATGAGAAAGTCCAGTCCATCGCCCCATGAGAGGCTATCGGATGAGAGGAATATCTCCAGTCCATCTCTGATAGGAATTGGGATCTCCCTGAATACCTCCACACCATTCATCATCTCATGCCTCTTGAGCTCATCACTCCCGAGGGTGAAGACCGAGACCCGTTCTCCTAAAGATGTCATCTCTCTGGAGATCTCATCTACGTAGACCCCAAGGCCTCCAAAGATCCTGGGTGGAAATTCGATGCTAAAATATGCAATTCTCATTTGAGCCCCACATTGATTGAAAGATCATACCACCAAATTCTTGTAATACTCCAGAACTGGTTCCTTCCAACTGAATTGCTTGGCCAGGGAGAATGATTCCTCGCAGAGCAATCGGTACTTGACCTCGTCCTCCAGATAGGTCCATGTAAAATAATCCATGGCAAGAGCATAGTCAAGGACAGTCTCCTGGCGCTGGGCCTCCACATTGTCCACTATCACCACGCCACCGAGGCCAGGCACACGATGCTTGATCTTCTTCAGAGCATCGCTGTAGCCGGCAGACCGGCTGACTATGCTTGGAGTGCCCTCTTTGCCAGCTTCAAGAGCTGTGAGCAGGAAGGGCTCATACTGCGAAGGGAAGACTCCAGCGACGCACCCTGCCATGATCTCGTCGCTTCGCATGCCCAGGCCTCCATCGTCCGGTCCAACCCACTGAGGATAAAGCATCGCAGCCACAAGCCTCTTGCCTGAGATCAGCTCCTTCTCGTCCAGATTCCTTTCTTTGATCATGTTCTCCAGGCGGATCTCATCGCCTACAAGCACCTCAGGCGTCAGATTTATGGGGAAGCCTGGAGGAAGCTTCTCCTTGTTTTTCGGTCCGTGAGCAGCTATCAGGAAGCATACAACCCTCGTGTCCTCGGCACGGCGCTGGCCGACAAGCCGATGCTTGAGCAAGTGATCCTGAAGCACAAGGGCGTCGAGGAGCTGAGGATAGCCTTTGTTCTCAATCTCTATGCGAGAGATGGTGAATATGGGGATTATGCTTTCCGGATTCACGCACTGACCATCGCAGAACTTGTAGAGATTGTCGGCCAAGAACTTCTGAATCTTGGCGCGGCAGCGATCCTTCTTCTCCCAATCGATATCTTCGACGTCTACATCGATTCCATTCCGGATGACTATGCCTTTCAGGCGATAAAAGAGCATTGCCTCCTTCATGGTCGAGTCGCCCACGAAGGTCACGACGTCTGCATAGCGAGCTTGTGCCTCCAGGGCTGCAAAGCCCAAAGGCGTTCCAGGCTCCATTCGGGAGTCATTTTGAGCAATCTTTTGCAGAGACCTGAAGCCTGCGGTTCTGCCAGGGACAGTGGCGTGAAGGGTGCACACTGTCCTCACGGGAATGCCCAGCTTTTTCAGCCTAGCCGCAGCATAAAAGACCCCAAACTCATGACAGTGCAAAGATACCCTCAACTTTGGCATCACAGATTTGGCGAACTCCGAGATCGCCTTGTCCTCGTACTTCATGGCAGTCTTGTCCTGGGCTGATGAGAGGCAGCGCACAAGCTCGGAGACTGCGTAGGAGAGGTTCAAGTAGTGGTTGTACTCCGCACCATAGTGAGCTCTCTCAAAATTCATGGAGTCCAGGCCCACGAGATCGAAGGCCTCAGTCTTGATTGCATTGTTGAGGGTCATCTCCTGGCCCTTCCAGCGAACCATGCGAGACTGATAGTAGCTGGTGTTGAATAGGATGTATCCGATTGGAATGCCCTCTGTAGTCCTCTGACCTGTGAGGGTCTCGATGCCTGCTGCGTTCAGTGCAACTATGACGCTGTCAAGCTCAGGGCCCATCTGCAGCCTCTCAAATCCAGATAGCTTCGAGACCCTGTTCTTGCCAGTGTTCCAATCCGATCCAGAGGTTGGATAGTTGGGTCCCAAGACCAAAATTTTCAGGCCGCGCTCAATAATGCCCTGGGATGCAAGCTTTCCCAGTGTTACGGCTTCGGCATCAATGACGTCCCAGATGCCACCCATTTTATTTGAGGCCGGTCCGCCTTCCTCGCCTGCCAGAACGATCCATCTCTCGATCATTTTAACCTCAGGGATAGGGCGACAGAGAAGAGACGGCCATCCCATCGTCAGAGATATCCAGGACCCTTATGCTGTTGGCTATCCTCGATCCGCGCATCTTCATGACGTATATCGATCTTATGAGCGTGTTGCCTATCCTCTCCCTGTTGAGCATTGTTGCGGAATCAGCACCGTACTCAAGGAACTGGTTCATGCCAAAAGCAGTTCCAATTGTCACTACAGATGTGACTTTGCTGGAGCGAATTGTCCCGAATAGATCGTCGGTTAGCGACCTGATCTTGAAGGGCGCCTCGACTGCCATGAAAAATGCTGTCAGGTCATCTATGAAAAGTCTCGTAGGCTTTACCTCATCCAGCTTTCTCTCCACCAGTCTCCTGAAATTTATGAGAAATTCCACGGGATCGACATCTATGCTCTTTTGCAATCGAAGCACCGGGTCGGTGACATCTACAATGGAGAGACTTCCCTTTTTTTCGAGCCCTGAGAAGTCCCAGCCAAAAGAGGACATCATCTCTCGCTTCAGGTATTCTGAACTCTCAGAGGGCGTGATGATCATGCCCTTCTCTCCTATTTTGATGCCATGATGAATGAACTGGCTGGCGAACACAGTCTTGCCCGTGCCAGAAGAGCCTGTGACGGTGTTCACCGTTCCTATATGAAATCCTCCATCGATCAATTCATCATATCCAGGTATGCCCGACTTCACCCTGGGAAACTTGCTGCTCTGTCCTTGCGCCATCCTAGAACCTCTCCATCACATCTTTGCACTCAATTTGCAGCGCTAACTCTTCATTATTTTCATAAACTAAGGTAATAGTTCTTTCGGTGCAAGAAAGGCTCGAGAAGGCAATGTTTACCCGCACGAAGGATGTAAATATTTTGCAAGCCGACATAACTGATATGACAGACCTATCCTTCTGCTTCGAGGTGCATCAGCCTCTTCGATTGAAGAAAAATTTTTTCTGGGAGAGATCTATTTTAAAGGAGGTCGTGCCCGATCTTTGGGACTTCTACTTCGACGATGCCGAGAACAGGAGGATCTTCGAGCGTGTCTCAGATAAATGCTATCTTCCGGCCAATGATATCATTTTGAAGAGCATTCAAGATCTAGAAGGATCAGATAAGCCTTTCAAGGTGGCGTACAGCTTTTCGGGCATATTCCTGGAGCAATGTCGCAGATACCGTCCGGCTGTTCTGGACTCCTTTGTTAAGCTGGTTGAGACGGGATTTGTCGAGTTGATGGAGCAGACGTACTACCATTCTTTAGCCAGCCTTTACGAGGAGAAGCAGGAGTTTTACGAGCAAGTAAAAATGCACAGAGAGATCATATGGGATTCTTTCGGCCTGCGACCGACCACGTTCGAGAATACTGAATTGATCTACAACGATCAGATTGCAAAAATGGTCGACGCCATGGGCTACAAGGCCATATTCACAGAGGGCGTGATTGCCGATCCCAATTATGTTTACAGGCCCAAAGGAACCGATCTGGCCCTTCTCCTGCGAAATTTTCAGCTCACAGACGATATTGGCTTTCGTTTCTCCTCTCGCAACTGGGCGGAGTATCCCCTGACTGCCGACAAATATGCGTGCTGGCTGGCGAGCACTCCTGGAAGATGCATAAACATATTCTGTGACTACGAGACTTTCGGAGAGCATCAATGGGAGGATACGGGAATCTTCGAGTTCCTTCGCCATTTACCTTGGGAGATCATCCGGCACGAGGGCCTCAGATTCGCAACGCCTGGCGAGATCGCCAGAGACATTGCGCCCGAAAGAGAGCTGACTGTTGAAAGATATGTCTCCTGGGCGGATCTGGAGAGGGATACAAGCTGCTGGCTGGGCAACGCTTTGCAGCATGCATGCTTCATCTACCAGAAGCGGCTTGAGGCTCCGGCCAAGGAGAGCAGGGATTTGGATCTTTTGAAGATCTGGAGAACTCTGGGGCTCTCCGATCATCTCTATTACATATTCACACATGGAGGGGGGCCGGGCGAGGTGCACAGCTACTTCAGTCCATACGGCCTTCCATATGATGCATCAGTGACTTACTTCAGCGTCTTGTGCGATCTGCACTACAGGCTCAAGAAGAGGACGATGCTGGCGGACTCTCCATTCAGGTTTGCCACGGGCATTGATGAATTCACAGGGCATGTCGCATGGAGCCTGTCAGGCCTGGAAGATCTCCTTGAAAAGGTCGATATTGCCTCTCTGGAATATCATAATGAGAGGGGAGACATTGCCATGTGGGCCAGGACGAGCTTGGGCGATGACATCCTGGCCGAGAAGCTTGAGAGCCACAAAGAGAGCAAAGGCGAGGGGCTGAGAAAGAGGCTCATGAAGACAGTGCAGGAGGCACTGAAGAGGAGCATATGATGACGAAAGAACACACTGTAGTGCCCCGCAGCTATGAGGATGGCGCAGCACGCGAGTGGCTGGTCTCCAATGGCCTTGGAGGCTATGCATCAGCTACAGCTGTCGGTAGCAACACTCGCTCCTATCACGGCCTTCTCGTGGCTGCCCTAAAGCCGCCAACGAACCGGTGGCTTCTGCTCTCAGCCCTCGACGAGGAGGTCGGTGGCGTGTCCTTGGCCAATCACCAGTATCCAGGCGTGATTCACCCTCAGGGCTTCTTGCATCTTCGAGAGTTCAGGATCGATCCTCTTCCCAAGTTCATCTACTCTCTTGGAACTGCCAGAATCGAAAAGACAGTCTTCATGATCAATGGCGAGAACACAACGATCATCGGCTACAGTATCAGCAACGGGCATGGATTGATGCGAATGTATCCCCTGGTCCACTCTCGCAGCTTCCATGCTGCATCCGACCTGCCGCAGATTCGCCAGGAGCCTCAGAGCAGAGGGACCAGGCTCAAATCGAGCTGCAATCTGGTGCTAATCTCTGATAAGGCCAGATACATCCCGCATGAGACTGTTTACTATAACTTCGAGTACGAGGAGGAGCGTCGCAGAGGACTGGCCTGGCGGGAGAATCTGCTCTGTCCAGGCAGCTTTGAGCTGGAACTGTCAGGAGATGCTAACTTCGCCATCGTCGCGTCCACATGGAGAAGCGCAATGCCTGATGTCGATGAGGAGGTCGAGAAGGAGATGGCTCGCCTAAGGGCTCTGAAGTCTCCAGTCCAAAGGCTCGCCCAGGCAGCGGACTCTTTTCTGGTGCAAAGAGATGGAAAGAAGAGCATCATCGCAGGATATCACTGGTTCGATGACTGGGGCAGGGATGCCATGATCTCTCTGCCCGGCCTGCTGCTCTGCTCGCAGCGCTTTGAGGATGCAGCAGCCGTTTTAAGATCATTTGCTTGCTCCATGAAAGACGGCGTGCTGCCAAACGATTTGGGTGCAATGTCCTACAACACAGCAGATGCCTCCCTCTGGTTCATCCAGGCAGTTTGTGCCCACTACGATCGCTCTCACGACATCTCACTTGTGCGCCTTCTTTGGCCAAAACTCCAGGAGGTTTTGAGGCGCAACTCATCATCTGGAGAAGGCTTTGGAATGGATAAAGACGGCCTCATCCGTTCAGGTCCTGCGCTCACATGGATGGACGCGCGCGTGAGCGGAAGGCCGGTCACCTCCAGGGCTGGAAAATGCTGCGAGATAAATGCGCTCTGGTATTTCGGATTGAAGAAGATGGAGGCATTGGCAGGGGCATTGGGAGAGCCTTGGGAGTGCGAACTGGCAAGAGATGTGAAGCAGAGCTATCAAAGGTTCTGGAACAGCGAGACTGGGTGTCTGTTCGATGTGATCGATCCGGAGGACGCGTCCATCAGGCCAAACCAGATAATTGCTGCAGCCGTTCCAGATCTTCTGCCAATGATCAAGAGAAAAAGCATCTTGGAGGTTGTGACAAGGGACCTGCTCACGCCCTTCGGCCTAAGGACGCTTTCCCCGCGCGATCCGCGTTACATCGGCAGATACGAGGGAGGACCATGTCAAAGAGATGCTGCCTACCACCAGGGCACTGTATGGCCCTGGCTTATGGGTCCGTATGTCGATGCTCTTCTCAGTGTGAACGATCATTCAAACGAAAGCCGAAGGCTTGCAAGATTGCACCTGCAGCCGCTATTGGAGCTTGAGGAGGGCGGCATAAATACAATTCCAGAAGTGTTCGATGGCGATCTGCCACATCGGCCCGGAGGTTGTATATCCCAGGCCTGGTCCGTTGCGGAGGTATTGCGAGCCTGGGCGAAGGCCGCATAGCAGCGCTGCATGACGCTTCAGCCCCTCAGCATCCCTATGAGGCCTGTCGCATCCACCAGAGCGAAACCTCCTCGCTTTGCCTCAGCCTCATCGAATCTGTTCACGCTGTCGGGCGCAATTCCCTCTCCAACCATGGCAAAGGGCACTGGATCTCGGCTGTGCGTCTTGATGGAGATGGGCGTGGCATGGTCAGGCAAGAGAAGCACGCGCCAGTCCTCGCCGCTGCTACGCAGCCCCTCGATCACTGGGCCTACGACACGCCGATCGAATAGTTCAATTGCCCTGATCTTCTCATCCAGTTCTCCCTCATGGGATGCCTCGTCCGGAGCCTCGACATGCAGATAGACGAAGTCCAGCGCCTTCAGAGCTTGCAAGGCCGCCTGCACCTTTCCTTCGTAATTGGTGTTTATGGTACCCGTCGCGCCAGGGACGCTTATGACTCTCAGCCGCGCATAGGCTCCAATGCCTTTGAGAAGGTCCACAGCTGAGATCATCGCGCCCTGCAGGCCGAATTTGCTCTGAAATGAGGGCATGACGGGCGCAGGTCCCTGCCCCCACAGCCAGATCATGCTTGCAGGCCTCTTGCCTTCAGCCACGCGCCTCAGGTTAACTGGATGGCTGGCCAGGACTGGCCTTGCGCTCTCCATAAGATCGATGAGCAGCTTTGAGTCTTTGCCGCGGGGCATGTGGTCGTCGATGGGCTGGTCGCTGATGTCGTGAGGAGGCGTGCAGACTGCCTCGTCTCCAGCTTTTAAGACCAGAAGATTGCGGTAGCTCACGCCCGCATAAAGCCTCTCTCCGGGCATCAATGGCTTCAGCGCTCGTACAAGCTCGCGTCCCTCCTCAGAGGTGATGTGCCCTGCGCTGTAGTCCTCCATGATGCCGTCTCGTACTGTGACGAAGTTGCAGCGAAAAGCTATGTCAGCATCATCGAGGTGAACGCCCATGGCGGCCGCCTCCAGGGGCGCACGTCCTGTGTAGTACTTCCCTGGCTCGTAGCCCAAAACTGAGAGGTTGGCCACATCGCTTCCTGGAGGAAAACCCTCTGGAACTGTCAAAGCCTGTCCATTTCGCCCCTCCTTCGCCACCCAGTTCATATTGGGGATCTTCGCGGCCTGCAGGGGCGTGCGGCCTCCCAGGGCATCCAGGGGCCGATCGGCCATGCCATCGCCCAATAAAACTACGTACTTCATGGATGTTTCTTCTTCTTTTTTGCTGCCTGCCTGGCCTCCTGTGCCTCGCGATCGTAGATCTCAACAAGGTGCTTGTTCAAGACCTTGGCCAGTGCGTTGAGCTTTACGCGGGTACAGGTTGCACCGCGGGTGACCCCAGTGACTATGTCCACAACCTCTCCCCTGGTTTGGGTCTTTTGGTGAGGCGGCTTGACAGTTCTGGTTTTTATGCCCTCGCGTGCGAAGTCCTCCATGTCCATGGGGCATTGGGCCACCACGACTGCAGGAATCTTCACCTGCGACAGAACCTCCTTGGTCTTGTGGATGACATGAGAGCGCACATTGCCTAAATGGAGGACTGCGATCTTGTGGCGCGCTATCTGCTCTATCTCTCTTTCGTTCAGCCCAAATGTCGGGCCGTAGCCTCGCGAAGCTTGGGGAAAGCTCTCCGGCACTCCCGTACCTGCCTCCAAGACCAGCACACTGGTCTGGATGCCCTCCCGGCGCAGACCATACGTTATTTCGCAGACTGGTTTTGTAATGTGGCGCCTTCCAGGAGACATTGCTATGGCGATCACATCTGGCTTAGTGGCCTCGGAGAGCGTACCTCTCTGTGCCAGGCCGCCGCCTTTGGCAAGCCCCATGCTCTCCCGGCAATCCACCACCTGAGTTGCCCTGCCGATCATGCTCTCATCTTGGACGATTTGGAATATAGATCTACCGAAAGGAGCTTTTTTAAACGCCTGGCGCGATTTGGGCCTCATGCTCATCTTCATCGGCCTTGGGCTCTACGACGAGAAGGACATATCAGTCAAAGGCCTGGAGGCAGTGCGTGCCGCAGACAATGTTTATGCTGAGTTTTATACCTCCAGGCTGATGGGCACCTCTGTGGAGAGGATGGAGGCCTTTTACGGCAGGAAGATCCATCTCCTTGATCGCTCCGACGTGGAGAATGATCCTGTATGGCTGGAGGAGGCCAGGGATGGCGATGTTGCATTTTTGGTGGGAGGCGATGCAATGGTCTCCACCACGCACCTGGACCTGCGGCTCAGAGCTGCAAAGCTCGGCATCAGGACCCGGGTGATTCATTCAGCCTCCATCGTCACAGCAGTTCAAGGCCTGTGCGGCCTGCAGAACTACCGCTTCGGCAGATCTACGACAATCCCCTTTCCATACACCTCGAGGGGCAAGCGCATCATTCCAGAGACGCCTTATCAGGTATTGAAGGAGAACCTGAACAGAAATTTGCACACGATGCTCTTCCTGGACATTCAGAGCGATCCATTAGAGCGATACATGACTGTGAATGAAGGTGCAGCGCTGCTCCTGGAGATGCAGGCCAATGCATCGGAGCAGATCCTCGACGGACGCCTGGCCATAGGCATCGCTCGTGCAGGATCAGATGATGCAACTGTAAAGGCAGATCTTCTCGTCAGACTAAAGAATTTCGACTTCGGAGGGCCGCTGCACATCATCGTCGTGCCTGCAAAGCTGCATTTCATGGAGGCATTGGCACTCGTCACCCTGGCTGGGGCGCCCCCAAACCTAGCAGTGGAGGGCTAAAAAGTCATTGTGGTGGCGAAAGGCTATTAATAAGGATCCTGTATCTTCGTTCGATGAATGACGTTCGGAGAGGAATTCAAGGATGAAGCTAGGCCTGGTTGCAGAGTTCGATGCTGCGCACAGCCTGCCCGGATACATTGGCAAATGTGCAAACTTGCATGGCCATACATATCAGGTGGAGGTGGTTGTGGAGGGCGAGGTTGGAGAGGACGGCTTCGTCATGGACTTCTATCACATGAAGAAGATTCTTTCAGCCGCCTTGCAGGATCTGGATCACCGCTGCCTCAACGATCTTCTGCCAAACCCAACTGCAGAGAAGATCGCTCAATGGATCTGCGATCGGCTAGTGGAGGAGCTTGTGGCCACAAAAATAAAGCTGGTCTCCTTGAAGCTCTGGGAAGGAAAGAACAAATGGGTGATGATCGACTGAGATCTCATTGTGTCATAGTTAGGTCCCAGTTGCTCGCAGCTTTTGGGCTCTCTCTCAGCTCTCTGAGCCTCTCCTTGGCTTGTTCCTCGTAGTACTTCCTGTATTTCTCCTCTTTATCCTTCTTCTTCCATTCCTCGAATTTCCTGTCAAGCGCTTCGAACATGTACTTCTCTGCAGCTTTGACGGTCTCCAGGTCGCCCCTAAGCACCAGGATCTCTCTGTCCATCACTTCTCCTGTCATGTCCATCTTGGCATCTCTACGCAAAAGGTCCAGATCGAAGTTCTCCACTAGCTCGCGAATAACTGAAATGGGCATGCTCAAAGGGATCGCCAGGTCGTACAGGCCTTTCAAGTCTTCTTTGTTCTCTTTTTGAGGAGAGTTCATAAGCATCATGGTGATGTCTCTCCTTGAACCGATTTAAGGCTGTCGAAGAGCACCGCAGGGAAACAGTTATTAATGGGATCATCAAAGCAAAGTGCGGACCGGGCCCGTAGCTTAGCCAGGTTGAGCGCACGGCTGATAACCGTGAGGTCACGCGTTCAAATCGCGTCGGGCCCATTCTCCGCAGGAGCTTACAATCGGCATTGTTCATCTCATCTTCGATATATCACCCTCCAGGTTTATGTTCATGACGAGATCAAAGGGCAATGCCTGGCACCATCCCGCCTTCTCGAAGATCGACATGAAGCATACGCCCATGAGCTTCTTGTATTTTATTTTGGCAAGAAATTCCTTCATCTCCTCAGGCTTCACGCCGATCTTGGGCATGGCCATACCGCCCAAAATCACAATCACGTCAGCATCTGCACTGCCCGCCTCTCCCAGCTCCATTCCCCACTCTGTGGCGACGATCCTGCGCGTCTTCTCACGAGCCAGGCCGGGCACAAAGACCAATTCTTTATCTCGAACTGGATAGCCGAGGAACAGGGCAAAGGGAGTGCAAAACCCCGGAGATCCAACGAATGCTATCTTCTCATCATCTTTCACGATATCCCTGAAGCCGTTCAGCATGCCGCCCAGGCCTTTGACGTCCTGTACTTTCTCCATAAAGATCGATGCTAATACCGCCTCTTAGGCCATTAACCTTTGGGACCGTCAATCTAAATAGCATAAAGATAATATAATATTTCTTTATGGCTGAAGCGATCATAGTTGGAGCAGGCCCGGCTGGCCTTTTCGCTGCACTGGAGTTGAGCCTGTCTGGCATACAGGTTCTGGTGATAGATCAGGGCGGAGACATAAAAGAGCGGATCTGCCCCATGAAGATGCGGGGTCACTGTCTGCACTGCCAGCCTTGTCACATCATGTGCGGCGTGGGGGGCGCAGGCACTTACTCAGACGGCCTTCTCAACCTTCATCCATCCATCGGCGGAGACCTGGAAAAGCTGGCTGCAGGCAAGGCCTGGGAGCTGGTTGAGGATGTGGACTCGGCCTTCCTGAGATATGGAGCGCCTAAGGAGACACAGCAACCAACTCCCGAGGATGAGGAGGCTCTTCGGCGTCGGGCTGCAGCAGCTGGAGCGCGCTTCACAGCCATAAGGCAGCGCCACATGGGCTCAGACAAGACGCCCCAGATCATCGAGGCTTTTAGAGATGATCTGGCGAGAAGAGGAGTGAAATTCCGGCTACATTCGAGGCTTGCAGACCTGATCGTCGAAGAGGGAAGATGTCGGGGCGTCCGGCTGGCAGACGGGACCTCGATAGAGGCGAAGTGTACCCTTCTGGCACTGGGCAGGGTAGGAGCAGAGATGGTGGGACGGCTGATCGATAAATACGGCATCCATGCCAGGTATGGGCCTCTTGATGTGGGGGTGAGAGTTGAGGTCCCTTCGGTCATCATGGATCCCGTCACCAGAATCAACCGCGACCCCAAGTTTCACATCGTCACTCATCGCTACGATGACTTCGTGAGAACCTTCTGTACCAATCCTGGCGGCTTTGTGGTCAAGGAGGAATATCCCGATTTCATAGCCACCAATGGTCATTCCTTGATCGAAGAGAAGACCGAGAACACCAACTTTGCCTTTCTGGTGCGCCTGGAGCTGACAGAGCCCGTGGAGAACACAACAGCCTACGGCATGTCGATCGCCAAGCTGGTTACCACCATCGGAGGCAGAAGGCCTGTGCTGCAGAGGCTTGGCGATCTGCATCGAGGGCGCAGGTCCACGGAAGAGCGGATAGCCAGGAACCCTGTGAGAAACACCCTGGCAGATGTCACTCCCGGCGACATATCCATGGCTCTGCCACACCGGGTGGTAATGGACATCATCGAGGGCCTGGAGATTTTAAACCAGATCATCCCTGGCGTGAATGCCGACTCCACACTTCTTTATGCTCCTGAGATCAAGTTCTATGCCCGGGAGATTCGCGTAGATGAGCGACTGCAGACGAGCGTCCCCGGTCTTTTTGCAGCCGGTGATGGTGCGGGACTGTCTCGCGGCATTGTCACTGCCGCAGCCACAGGCATCCTAGCCGGCAGGGGCATGGCCTCTGAATGCTAAAGAACTACTCAAAACGTTTATCAGGATAGAACTGCCAACGGGAAGATCCGATGTCTAAGAGATCTGTGAATTTGGGAGACGGTGGCAAGACCAGACCGAAGGCGTCCGAAAAGGCCGAGCCATCGGATGCCACCTCAGTCTCCCCGAGGCAAAAGGCTAAGGCGAAAGACAGGGCCGAGATTTGGCAGAATGGCGACTTGTACTGGTACGCAGGGCTTGTGCTGGCTGCGCTCTTCTCCATCTATCTGCGCATAATCGTGCCCTGGAAGTCTGTCTTCGTCGGCGACAAGGTCATCTTCAGCAGCGAGAGCGATGCCTGGTATCACATGATGCTTGCCAAGGGCACTGTGATCAACCTTCAACGCCTCTGGTTCGATCCCATGACCTACTTTCCTCACGGAACGCCCATTCACTTCGGGCCCTTCAACAGCTGGACCATCACCATATTCTCCTACATCTTCGGACTGGGCCATCCCAGCATGCATCTCGTTGAATTGGTTGGAGCATTTCTGCCTGCAGTGCTGGGCGTCCTGCTGGTCTTCCCAGTCTACTTCCTTGGCAAGGAGATCGGTGGCAAGAGCTGCGGCCTTATATCAGCGCTGATTGTGGCCACCCTCCCCGGACAGCTTTTCAACCGGACAGTCCTGGGGTTCACAGATCATCACGCTGCAGAGATCTTCCTCAGCACTCTGACCATGATGTTCTTCTTTTTGGCCCTGCGATCGGGAAGGGGCATGACATTTGGGTCGCTGCTGAAGGGTTGGGCATCTCTCAAGATGCCACTTCTCTTTTCAATTTTTGCCGGCATCTCCCTGGGCCTTTACATAGATGCCTGGTCTTCGGGTTTCCTCTTTGAGGGCGTGATCCTTCTATTCATGCTCTTGCAAAGCGTTGTGGATCACATAAAGGGAAGGAGCGTGGAGTATCTGGGCATCATAGGTGCCATAAACTTCTTCGTGGCAACTCTGCTGGTGCTCCCATTTGTGAAGCCATACTACGGTTTCAATCATTACTATTACTCTCTATTCCACCCTACAATTCTTCTGCTTGGCGTAGTTGCTGTCATTCTATTATCCATGCTGTCAGCGTTCCTTAAAGAAAAGGACTACAGCAAATGGTATTACCCAGGTGCGTTGGCGGTTTTAGTCATCTTTGGCACTTTGTTGCTGTACCTGGCACTCCCACAGTTCATAAATCCGCTGTTTGCAGGTCTCAATATCTTCCAGCAAAAGACTGGCGGGGCAGCGACCGTAGGTGAAGCGGCTCCATTAATTAGCTATCAGGGCGAGTTCTCATGGGCCAGCCTCATGTCCAATTTCCCGGGCTTTGGCAATATCGTCATTCTCTCTTCCTTCTTCCTGGCTCTGGTTGGCATGGCCCTGATCCTGGGGCGTTACATCAGGAGCCAGAGGCCGTCAGATCTTCTGCTTATCACCTGGTCGGTCATCCTCTTGGTCATGACATTAGCCCAGAACAGGTTCGCATACTACTATGGCGTGAACGTCGCCCTGCTGACGGGATATCTTGCCTTCTGGCTAATGCAAAGAGTCGGGATCAGAGAGCCAGATAGTGGAATCTTGGATACCAAGGATCCTGGGAAGTTCTTGATCTCCAATGTGAAGATCATAATATCGGCCATTGTGATCTTCGTGTTCCTGATATATCCGGCTCTGAGCACCAGCCTGAGCGTGGCTCATTGGGCAGTCGGCGGCCCTGAGTCGGACTGGATGACTTCCTGTGCGTGGCTTGAGAGTAATACGCCAAGCCCCGGAATGGATCTATATGAGAAGTATGAGCGTCCCGCCAGCGGTCAGTATAAGTACCCAGCAGCAGCCTATGGCATCATGTCCTGGTGGGATTATGGTCACCTGATCGAGACCATCGGCCACAGGATTCCAAATGCCAACCCATTCCAGCAGGGAATTGGCAGCGTCACGGCTGGGACCGCCGGATCCTCTCCTTTCTTCCTGGCTGAGAATGAGACGCAAGCAGAGAAGGTGCTGGCAAATCTGGATCTTAATCGCTCTAAATACATGAACACCAAGTATGTGATGATCGATCTGGACATGGCTACAGGCAAGTTCCATGCCATGGCCGCATGGAGCGGAATTCCTGCCTGGAAATACATTTCTGCAGTCTATCAGCCTCAAGGAGAGCAGCTTGTGCCTGTTCAGATCTATCTGGAGCATTACTTCAAGTCCATGACAGCTCGCATGTACTTCTTCGATGGAACTGAGGTAGCCGGCGGGGAGGGAGTGGGCCTGGCCTATCGGGGAATGCAGCTTGAGAGCGGTGCCGTGGTTCCTGTGCTGACGAAGTCTCCCAAGATCACGAGCAATTACTCTGAGCTGCAAGCGTTCGTCAATGAAAGCAGAAAGCAGGGAGATCTGGCTGAGATCGCAGCCACAAGTCCCACAAGTTCCCCCATCTCGCTCGATGCCCTGCAGCATTACAGGCTGGTTCACGAATCTGAGACTCCTGTGACCACCAGCGGCCAAAAGCGCGTCAAGACCTTCGAGCATGTGCCTGGCGCTGTGATCAAGGGAAAGGCACCGGCTGGAACCAAGGTTGTGGCTGCTGTAGCCATCATGACCAATGAGAACAGGGCCTTTGCATACCAGCAGTCCAACGTGAGCGACTCAAGTGGCGAGTTCACTCTGGTGCTTCCGTATTCCACTGAAGGGCCGCTGGCCAATGGCACGAACTTCGACACCAGGCCACTTGGGCCGTATCAGGTCACAGTGGGCGACAAGTCCTACGAGGTAAGAGTGCCCGAGGAGTATGTCCTCACAGGATCGGTCATAGAATTATGAAGCTGGAGGAGATGAGCTGGCCCGAGATCGAGGCAGGACTGCACAAGACGAAGACTGTGATCCTGCCGGTGGGCGCCACCGAGGAGCATGGCCCTCACCTTCCCGTCTTCACGGACACCATCCAGGCCGTCCGGGTGGCAGAGGCGGTTGCTGAGCGGCGCGACGTCTTCGTGGCGCCGGCGCTGCAATACGGTGTCTGCCGAAGCACCAGACGGTTTCCCGGCACCATCACTGTGAGCCATGATGCCCTGCGCATCTTCGCAAAGGACCTGTTGCTCTCCTTTCATGATAGCGGTTTTCAGGATGTCATGATCCTGACGGGCCACGCAGGAGGCCAGCACATGGCAGCTTTGGAGGAAGCCTGCCAGATGGCGGTAGAAGAGCGCGAGATTCATGTGAGCCTCGTCTCATTGTTCGACCTGATCGATCGCAAGGCCGTGGAGACCCCAGGAGATGGCCACTCTGGGGAGATTGAGACATCCCTCATGATGAAAATTCGAGGCGATCTGGTGTCCGGCAAGCCAGAAGGCCATTTTCCAAACAGGCCCAGGTTTCTGATCCAAAGAGATGTGCGTCACCTCATGGGCAACGGAATCATGGGCGACCCTGCCAGGGCCTCATTGGAGAAGGGAGAGGCCTTCTTTGAGATGGCTGTGCAGGGCGTCATCGGGGCTCTTGAGGAGTTGCAGTCCTTTTCCAAACACCCATGCGCAGGTTCGACAGGTTTATAAATGATCAATCTAACCCCCAAAAACGTGCCTGAAAAGACTGCCCGAGCATCCTTTGTGAACCACAGCGTCAGGCTCCTGAAGCCAGGAAGGTTAGCTTCGGGCATCTTCGGACATCTAGTCTTTTCTTTCTTTTGATTGCCGGGCGAATAGAAAATGGCAATTGCTCCAAATCTCGCCCGGCTGTAGGAGGATAACATGTTATCGGAAAGCGATGCCAGAGTTCTAAGAGCGATATCTGATGGACTTAATGATCCCGAGATCATCGCCCAAAAACTGAATATGAAGGTTGAGGCGGTTCGGGCCTCTGCTGACTCTCTAGCTGAAAGCGGATTGGTAAAGATCAAGAAGTCAGTGCAGGAGATCTTTTCCCTCACAGCAGAAGGGCAAAGATACGGGAACGAGGGGCTTCCAGAGAGGAGGCTTCTGCAGGAGATAGCCTCGGGCAAGCCCATGTCTGAGCTGAAGGACCCGAACATCAAGATCGGACTTGGCTGGCTGCGCAAAAAGGGTTGGGCTGCGATTCAGGGAGGCGTGATAAAACCCACGGGCTCTGCTGCCAGAGGCAAGGATGAGGAGGTCCTGGAGAGCCTTCTGGCTGGGCCTAAGAGCGGCGAGATGTTGGACCGCAGTGGTCTGGAAGCCCTAAAAAGCCGTGGGCTGGTATCTTCGAGCAAGACCAAAGAATGGCGGTACGAGGCGACCCCCGAGGGCAGAAGGGTCGCATCCGAGACCGGTGATGCCAAAGCTCAGTCATTGACGGTCATCACCTCCGGGATGATAAAAAGCGGAGATTGGGATGGAAACAACCTCAGATATAATGGCAGGCTTTATCATGCCCGCCCCTACGACGTTACACTCCCCGCAGACAGGATCTACCCGGGAAAGAAGCACCCCTACCAAAGGCTCATCGATCGCATGCGAGGGATAATGCTCGAGATGGGCTTTTCCGAGATCAAGGGCCAGGTCGTGCAGTCCAGCTTCTGGAACTTCGATGCTCTCTTCCAGCCTCAGGACCATCCTGCCCGGGAGATGCAGGACACATTTTACCTGGACAGCAAGGCTGAGATACCCGACTACTCCCGGGTCAAGGAGATGCACGAGCATGGCGGAGCAGTTGGATCGACGGGCTGGGGCGGCTGCTGGAGCCCCGAAGTTGCCCGCCAGGAGGTGCTGCGCACCCATACCACAGGGGTCACCATCAAGTATCTGGCAGAGCATCCTGTGCCGCCTGTCAAGGTCTTCGGCATAGATCGCGTCTACAGGCGCGAGGCCATAGACGCCACGCACACCCCAGAGTTCGAGCAGCTCGAAGGCGTCATCATGGACGAGGGCGTGAGCTTCCGACATCTTCTGGGCTTCTTGAAGGAGTTCTATCTCAAGATGGGCTTTGAGGAGGTTCGCTTCAGGCCAGGATACTTCCCGTACACTGAGCCGTCCGTCGAGCCTGAGGTGTTCATCGATGGCCTGGGCTGGGTGGAGCTAGGAGGCGCTGGCGTATTTCGCAAAGAGGTCACAGCGCCCTTTGGCATAGAGCAGCGCGTGCTGGCGTGGGGCTTGGGCGTCTCCCGCGTGGCCATGCTCAAGCTTGGCCTGAAGGACCTGCGACTGCTTTATCAATCGGACATTCAATGGCTTCGTGAGACGCCCCTGTCCATCGAGTCATAGAGGTCTAAGCATGCCGGTAGTCAGACTTTATTATGAGGATATGGAGAGGCTGATCGGAGCCTCTCGCGATACAATCATGAGCAGGATGGCCATGATGGGCGCAGACATAGGAAAAAGAGCTGAATCGGACCATGTGGATGTGGAGTTCTTCCCGGACAGGCCAGATCTTTACAGTCCCGAGGGCGTGGCGAGGGCCATGCAGGGTTTCCTTGGGCTGAAGACAGGGCTCGTGGATTACCCTGTGCAGAAGGGCTCTGTCGTTTGCCAGGTGGAAGAATCGGTAAAATCCGTGCGGCCAGTCATCGGCTGTGCAGTGGTGCGGTGCCTGCAGTTTTCCAGCGAAGCGATTGAGTCGCTGATGGGCCTGCAAGAGGATCTGCACTGGGGCCTTGGCAGGAACAGGCGCAAGGTTGCCATTGGTGTGCATGACATCTCACGCGTCAAACCTCCTTTCCGCTATCTAGGGGCCGATCCCGAGAGAAAGTTCGTGCCTTTGGACTTCACAGAGGAATTGAGCATGCGGGAGATATTGCAAGAGCATCCAAAGGGCAAGGATTATGGCCACATCCTCGATGGATGTGAGCGCTATCCTCTCATCGTTGATGCCAACGACGATGTGCTATCCTTCCCTCCAATCATCAACGGCGATCTGACGCGCGTGACCGATGACACTCACGACCTCTTCATCGACGTCACGGGAACCGACCCGATGGTCTTCAAGGCCCTGAATATCGTCGTGACATCTCTGGCAGAGCGGGGCGGCAAGATCGAGAGCGTCCTCGTGAAGAGAAGCGAGGGCGATTTCATATCTCCGAATCTCGAGCCCACTCGCTGGATTGTGAGCGCAGATGAGGCCAACCAGCTGATCGGCTTTGACCTGACAGCAGAAGAGCTGGCCGACTGCCTGAAGATGATGCGCTTTGGCGCCCGGGCAGAAGGCTCCATGGTTGAGGTGCACGTCCCAGCATACCGGGCAGATATAATGCACTCCTGGGATATATTCGAGGATGCTGCCAAGGGCTTTGGCTACGATAGACTCGTGGCAGAGCTTCCAAAGACGGTGACAATTGGCAGCGCTCATCCAGTTGAGCTGCGAAGAGAGGAGGTTCGCGAGATCATGATCGGCCTTGGCTACCTGGAGACAATGCCCTTCACTCTCACCAATGAAAAGGTGCATTTCGAATGGATGAGGCGCATGCCAGTCCCACCAGGCACGACGCGCGTCCTTCATCCCATCAGCGAGCTGCATACCATCCTGCGTACATCGCTGCTCTCCAGCCTGCTGGAGATCTTTGCCATCAATCAGCATCATCCACTGCCGCAGAGGATCTTTGCAGCCGGTGATGTGGTGGTGGACAAGAAGACCAGGATGCATCTGGCAGCAGCATCCATCCACAGCAGTGCAAGCTTCTCGGAGATAAGATCCGTAGCTGACGCTGTTATGCGGGAGATGGGCCTGGGAGATGAGATGAAGATCGTCCCATCCCAGGACGGAGCATTTCTGCCCGGCAGAGGGGCTGATCTCATGAAGGACGATCGAAGGGTAGGGCTCTTCGGAGAGCTGCATCCTCTCGTCCTTCGCAGCTTCGGACTGGAGCAGCCTGTTGTGGCGCTGGAGATCGAGTGGGGAGAGCTGTTGTAGCGACTTTTCAGGCTCCAGGATCTTCTGGCGTTTGCTTTATCTCCTATTATTCATAATATTTAGAGGAGACTTGAGGCTGCCATGAAGGTCCGGGATCTGATGAGCTATCCAATTGTCACAGTGCGTCCGGAGAGCCATGTGCTCGAGGCAATAAGGCGCATGGCGGACGAGAGGAAGGGATGTGTGCTTGTGGCCAGGGACGGCCTGCTCAAGGAATGCCTGGGCATTCTCACCACCAGCCAGATCTTCCAGAAGGTCTTTGCCAGCGGCCTGGACCCGGCAAACGTGGAGGTATCTGAGGTCATGACCCCTGCGCCGCTGATCACAATCGACCTCAATGCTTCATCCCAGGAGGCAGCAGCCCTCATGCTCAAGCATGATATCAGAAGGCTTCCTGTGGTGAAGAATGGAACCCTTGTGGGAATAATAACCAGCAAGGATCTGCTGAAGTGTGTGCACTGAGTTTTTATCTAATGGCGAATCGTTCGTCTCCGCAGCCATGCCTTTCTCAGTTCATCTACCAGCAAAAGTGAAGGCATCCAGGCAAAGAGGAATATCCAGTTGCTGAGGGGAAAGCTGGCAGTTCCAAAAGCCCATTGCAGCTGTGGGACATAGATTACTGCATAAACAATGATCAGCTCTGCAGCGATTCCAACCCAAATGAGAGGGTTTGTGAACATCCCTGCCTTAAGAAAAGACCTTGCTTCAGTCCTCTGGGCAAAGAGGTTTCCTATCTGAGTCGTTACAATTGCTGCCAGTGTCATGGATGTTGCAGCCATGTAAAGCTGACCACTGGCAGGCAGATCTAAGAACTGTCCCCAGTATCCGTTTGTCCAGAACATGAAGTAAAATGCAGACATGGCAGCCAGACTCTGGATTGCTCCCAGGAGGAGGTAGGCGCGAGCCAGCATGCTGGCAGTTATGATATGAGCCATGCGACTTCTTGGAGGTCTTTTCATCAGGCCAGGCTCAGGAGGCTCAGCTCCCAAGGCCAGAGCAGGTATGATGTCTGTGCCCAGATCCACTGAGAGGATCTGCATGACATTTAAAGCCAGAGGAATTCTCCCGCCGCTGAAGGCGAATAGGATAAATGGTACCGCCTCCGGGGCATTGCTGATGAAGATGTATGTGACGAATCTCTTGATATTGGCATAGACCGCCCTGCCCTCCTCGACTGCATTTACGATGGAGGCGAAGTTGTCGTCGGTCAGAATCATATCTGCAGCCTCTTTGGCCACGTCTGTTCCGCTTCCCATGGCCACTCCAATGTCCGCCTTCTTGAGGGCAGGAGCGTCGTTAACTCCGTCTCCAGTGACTGCGACCACATTTCCCGAGTCTTTCAGAACATTGACGACCCGAAGCTTATGCTCGGGAGTCACTCTAGCCAATATCACCTCGCCTGCGAGGCATTCTTTCAAAGCCTGGTCGCTCATGGCATCGATGTCCGCCCCGGTCAATACCAGTGGCTGAGATTCGACGATGCCTATGCGCCTGGCTATGCTTTCCGCAGTAAGCCCATAGTCGCCGGTGATCATGATGATCCTGATTCCGGCATTATGGCACTTTTTCACAGCCTCCTTCACCTCGGGCCTCGGGGGATCCATCATGGCTGCCAGGCCGAGGAAGGTCAGATCTCTTTCTACAGTCTCAGGTGTGAGGATGCCCTCCTCGGGAAGAATGCGCATGGCTACAGCCAGAACCCTCAGCCCACTTTTTGCGAGCTCATCGTTCGCTGCCAGTATTGTTGCTCGGTCTGCATCGTCAAGTTGGATTGGAGCGCTTTTTGTCGATATGTATTTGCACAGCTTTAGAGTCTCTGCCGGAGAGCCTTTTACATAAGCTACCTGGCCGCCATCTTGCCGATGGACTGTGGTCATGCGTTTGCGCTGAGGATCGAAGTGCAGCTCTGAAATCCGGGGAGATCTAAGTGACTCAGCATGAAGATCGATCCCTGCCTTAGCCGCTGCGACCAGCAGCGCTGCCTCAGTGGGGTCGCCCAAGGCAGTCCATTGACCGGCCTTCTCCACCAGGTGGGCATTATTACACAGCCCGGCCGCAATCAGTAAATGATGCAGCTCACTCTCCACAGTCTCGGCGCCAACTATCTCTCCCATCGGCGCATATCCGGTTCCTGTGACCTCTAGCCTTACACCGTTCACCCAGATATCGCTGACCGTCATCTGGTTCTGTGTTAATGTCCCTGTCTTGTCTGTGCAGATCACGGTGGTCGAGCCTAAGGTCTCCACAACGGAGAGCTTCTTTATTAAAGCGTTCCTGTTTGCCATGCGTTGAACCCCCATGGCCAAGGCCAGAGTGACGGTGGGAAGCAATCCCTCCGGAACAAAGGCCACGATCATGCCTATGGCAAAGATAAAACCGTCCGCAGGCCTCATTCCTGCCATTAGGACGGCTAATAAAAATAAAGCCAAGCCGATGCTTACGGCGATCAAGGTAACCGTACGGGTTACTCTCTCCATCTCCTTTTGCAAGGGGCTCAGCTCCTGGCCCATCGTCTGTGTCAGGGATGCGATATTGCCAAATTCTGTCTGCATGCCCGTGGCAAAGACCACAGCCACTCCAGAGCCGCTGATAACGCTGGTCCCGGCAAATACGATGTTTGACGGCTCACCCAGTGCATCATCCGATGGATATGAAGATTTCCGGACCGGCCTGGATTCCCCAGTCAGGGCGGACTGATCTATGCGAAGATCGCTATCCTGGACTAGGCGGGCATCTGCTGAGACTCGGTCGCCCTCCTCAAGCAAGATGATATCTCCCGGCACCAGTTCATCTGCCGATACCCTGTATTCATGGCCACTGCGCAGAACCATGGAATAGACTGGCAGCATGTTGGCCAGGGCTAGCATGGCCTTCTCAGCTTTGCGCTCCTGCCAGTAGCTGAAAATGCCGTTTATCAGATTGACCAGCCAGATGGCTATGCCCAGCTGGGGCAGCCCTGCCATAAAAGCTATCAGGCCACCGGCCCATAGCAGCAAGGCCATGAGATGGGTGAAGTTTGCAGCCAAGGCCGCAAAGCGATTATCCTGTATCTTGGAGATGGCATTTCTGCCGTAATTCGTTAGCCTCCGTTGGGCCTCTTCTTGACTCAGTCCCTCCGGTCCAGTCCCCAGTATTGCATAGACCTCCGGCAGGGACAGCACCTGCATCGTCTTTCTTGGGCTGCTTGAGATCGGTCGAGCCATGGCATCGTGACCAGCATAAAATCCAGCTGGCTGTCGGCTCTAGGAGTTCTTAGCAGATATATCCGCCTATACTCGCCAAGAATGAAGCCATCTCTCTTGCAGACTTAAATGGCGGATCTCTCTCAGTAGCAAAGCTTGCGCAGAGTTTAAATAGCCAAAGATCAAGTCATTGGGCGCCAAGTCGAGGTAGCCTAGCCTGGTAGGGCGCAGGTTTGCTAAACCTGTTCTCCCCCGGAGATCGTGGGTTCGAATCCCACCCTCGGCGCTACTAGCGGTTTTTTTGGCCTCCGCCTCTTTTATGGTATGGGTTTGCGGCCAAATCTCCAGGATATCCAGATTGAAGCTTGAACTTGATTGGAGAAGAAAAGAGATGAGACACCCATGACCCAAGGTCACCCATGTGGATGAAAATGGACCTTTGCGAGAACCATTTTCATACCAAAGTGTCCATGAATCCTGATTCGCACCCAAAGCTATGAAAACGAATGCGATCTACTGCAATCTTGATGCGGGCAGAGAAGGCTGACTGGAGTTTAGGGACTCA